>ERZ506952.79-NODE-79-length-87654-cov-6.92632_pt1 | contig 87654 bp, 78 predicted proteins | sample MGYA00512896_ERZ506952 | MGnify/ENA metagenome assembly ERZ506952 | reverse complement strand
TGAAGCCGGTTAATCCTTCCAGTGAGAAGTTGGCATCACGGGTACGCTGATAAGCGCGGTGAATACGGCGGTTCAGCGTCATCATCATGCCCACCGCATGTTCCGCGACGGCTTCCGGAGAATAGGCCGGGACCCGAACGACCTGCAGACCTAACTCTTTTGCCGCATCCAGATCGACGTTATTGAACCCCGCGCAACGCAAAGCAATGTACTTAACGCCATGATTTTTCAATTCTTCGAGCACCGGGCGACTGCCATCATCGTTCACGAAAATACAAACCGCCTCGCAGCCATGAGCGGTTTTAGCCGTTTTCTCCGTCAACAGAAAATCAAAGAATTCAAGTTCAAAACCAAAGGCTTCGTTAACCTGCTGCAGGTACTTTTTGTCGTACTGTTTTGTACTGTAGACGGCGAGTTTCATAAGTCTTTCTCCAGTGATATCGAATCACAATTATCGAATTCAAATTATTTTACAAAACATAAAATATTATTGAAAGTGATACCTATAATGAATAATTCTAGAGCATCAATAGATTGTTCGTTCAGTGTATCGATTGCAGATTTCAGCAGGTGACAGTGCTGCTCCACACCTCTGTTTCGGTGACACAGACAGCCCGTTGTTCGTCAGGATACGACTGATATGGCGTCAACATCGATTAATATCAATATGTTCCTGTGCAACAGTCTGCATTTCAACCGAACGATTTACTCACTTTCTACGGCCGTTGACTTTCACATTATCCGGGCCAGATTGCAGAATAGAGGGCAATATTTTGTCGGCTATTGCCCGCTATTAATCTTTAGATTTATCTGATAAGTCTCTGTAATTTATCTGACTTTCTGATCTTAACGATGGTGAAAAGTTTGTGTGTCACCCTGGAGCATCTATTCTTAATCTGGGCATGGTTAACTAAACATGACACAATAACGGCCTAATTCGGCTTAATTTTTCGCTAAATCAGGATATTAACTGCCCATGAAGGGTAAATATAAAGCCGTTCTGGCGCTTCTCTTACTCGTGATCCTCGTGCCGTTGACTCTGGTGATGACGCTGGGGTGGTGGGTTCCGACGCTGGCGGGCATCTGGCTGCCAGTTGGAACGCGCATTGCACTGGATGATAGTCCCCGATTCACGCGCCACGGTTTACATATTCCTGAACTTCGCTATCTGGTTGATGATTGCCAGTTGGCCAGGGTCAGTCAGGCCTGGTTGTCGCATCCCAGCCGTTGGCAACTGGATATTGGCACACTGGAACTCGATTCTGCCTGTCTGGCAAAACTGCCGCAAACGGAACAATCTCCCGCGGCGCCGCGCACTCTCGCGGAATGGCAGTCCATGCTGCCCAATACCTGGATCACCATCGACAACGTTATTCTTTCACCCTGGCAGGTGTGGCAGGGCAAACTGAACGTTTCGCTGACCCCTTCGCTCCAGCAACTGCGTTATCAGGGCGATAAAGTGAAATTTCAGGGGCAGTTGCGCGGTCAGACGCTGACGGTGAGTGAGCTTGATATCATGGCGTTTGAAGACCAACCGCCGGTCAAACTGGTTGGTGAGTTCACGATGCCGCTGGTGCCGGATGGACTGCCGGTGAGCGGACACACCGTTGCCACGCTCAGTCTGCCGCAGGCGCCATCGTTGGTCGATGCGGAACTGGAGTGGCGTGAGAATGCCGGGCAGCTCATCGTAATGGCACGGGATAATGCCGATCCGCTGCTTGACCTGCCGTGGGAACTCACGCGTCAGCAGTTAACCATCAGCGACGGACGCTGGTCGTGGCCTTATCAGGGGTTTCCCCTCAGCGGGCGTCTGGGCGTGAAGGTGCAGAACTGGCAGGAAGGCACCGAGAACGCGGTGATCAGCGGACGGTTTAATGTGCTGACCCAAGGGGTGGCGGGAAAAGGGAACGCCGTGCTTTCGTTTGGACCGGGAAAACTGAGCATGGACGACAGCGCGATGCCGCTGCAACTGACTGGCGAAGCCAAGCAGGATGATCTGATTTTCTATGCCAGATTACCTGCCCGGTTGACCGGCAGCCTGACCGATCCGGAGCTGGCGTTTGAACCAGGCGCGCTGCTGCGCTCGCGCGGACGGGTCATCGACTCACTGGATATTGACGAAATTCGCTGGCCGCTGGCGGGCGTGAAGGTCACGCAGCGTGGCGTGGACGGACGATTGCAGGCGATTCTGCGCGCCCATGAGAATCAGATGGGGGATTTCGTTCTGCATCTGGACGGGCTGGCGAATGATTTTCTGCCCGATGCGGGGCGCTGGCAGTGGCGCTACTGGGGCGAGGGCAGTTTTACCCCGATGCACGCGAAATGGGATGTGGCAGGCAAAGGTGAATGGCATGACAACACCATCACGCTGACCGATTTGTCTACAGGATTTGACCAGCTTCAGTATGGCACCATGAAGGTTGAAACACCCCGTTTAATCATGGATAAACCGGTCGAATGGGTGCGTGATGCCGCACATCCCCGGTTTAGTGGGGCGCTCTCGTTCGATGCCGGAGAAACCCATTTCTCCGGCGGCAGCGTTTTGCCGCCCTCAACGCTCAAGTTCAGCGTGGAGGGGCGCGATCCAACTTTTTTTCAGTTCAAAGGCGATTTGCATGCCGGGGCGATCGGCCCCGTGCGGTTAAACGGTCGTTGGGATGGCTTACGTTTACGTGGTCAGGCCTGGTGGCCAAAACAGTCACTGGAGGTGTTCCAGCCGCTGGTGCCGCCAGAGTGGAAAATGAAATTACGTGAGGGCGAACTGTATGCCCAGGTGGCGTTTTCGGCAGCGGCAGAACAAGGATTCGAGGCCGGTGGTCACGGCGTCTTGAAAGGCGGCAGCGCCTGGATGCCGGATAACCAGATCAACGGCGTCGATTTTGTATTGCCGTTCCGCTTTAGTGAGGGCGCGTGGCAACTGGGCACGCGCGGACCGGTGTCGCTACGCATTGCCGAAGTCGTCAACCAGGTGACTGCTACCAATATCACCGCCGATCTGGAAGGCGCTTATCCGTGGAGTGAAGCCGAGCCGCTGCTACTGACTGACGTGAATGTGGATGTGTTGGGCGGTAAGGTTTCCATGCAACAACTGCGAATGCCGCAGCACGATCCGGCGCTGGTGCGGGTGCAAAATATCTCCTCAAGCGAACTTATCAGCGCAGTAAATCCGAAACAGTTTGCCATGTCCGGGCCGGTGAGCGGTGCGCTCCCTCTGTGGCTGAACGATGAGAAATGGATTATCAAAGATGGCTGGTTAACCAATCCGGGTCCGATGACGCTGCGCATCGATAAAGACACCGCCGATGCGGTGGTAAAAGACAACATGGCAGCAGGGGCGGCCATCAACTGGTTGCGGTATATGGAAATTGCCCATTCATGGACCAAAATCAATCTGGACAATCTGGGCGTATTGACGATGCAGGCGCAAATTCGTGGCAACAGCCATGTGGATGGCAAGGTCGGTACGGTGAATCTCAACTATACCCACGAAGAGAATGTCTTTACGCTGTGGCGCAGTCTGCGCTTTGGCGACAATCTCCAGGCATGGCTTGAACAAAACGCGGCGCTGCCGGAAAAAACCTGTCAACAAGGCAAGGAATGTGAGGAACCCCAATGAAAACAATGATAGCCGTGCTGGCGCTTCTCCCGCTGTGGTTCGTAACGGGCTGCACGCCGCGCATTGAAGTCGCGGCGCCAAAAGAGCCCATCACCATTAATATGAACGTCAAAATTGAGCATGAGATTCATATCAAAGTGGATAAGGACGTTGAAAGCCTGCTCAAATCCCGCAGCGACTTGTTCTGAGGTGATGATGAAAAGAACCTTTATTCTGGCGGCGCTCATTCTGAGTTTGCTGAGTGGCAGTGCCTTTGCGCTGACGTTAAATGAGGCCAGAACCCAGGGCCGGGTCGGTGAAACGTTCAATGGTTATCTGGTGGCGCTGAAACAGGATGCGCAGACGCTGGCGTTGGTCAATGAAATCAACAAAGCACGCAGCGCCAGCTACCAACAGTTGGCCGAGAGTCATAACATCCCGGTCGATGAAGTGGCGAAAATGGCCGGACAGAAACTGGTCGAGCGGGCGAAACCAGGAGAATATGTCCAGGGCATTAACGGGAAGTGGTTGCGGAAATAATCATTCCACATTGCCGTCTGCGGTTTTTCCTTTTTGTTGGGTGACGCGTAATAATTTGCAGGGTAAGTTTCTATACTCTGTTTTCTTACGCGCTATTCAGCAGAAGGGGCAGTTATGGCAAGTCACGGCATCACAGAAACGTTTACTCTCGGTTCCCGGCAGGTCAAACGCATAGGGTATGGGGCGATGCAACTGGCGGGGCCTGGGGTTTTTGGTCCACCGCGCGATCGTCATGTTGCCTTGACGGTGCTTCGGGAAGCGATCGCGCTGGGCGTCAATCATATTGATACCAGCGATTTTTACGGTCCGCACGTTACCAATCAAATCATTCGCGAAGCGTTGCATCCTTATCCGGACGATCTGCTGATTGTCACGAAAATCGGTGCCCGCCGTGGAGACGATGCCTCCTGGCTACCGGCATTCTCACCAGCGGAACTCAGGCAGGCGGTTCACGATAATCTGCGCAATCTGGGTCTGGATGTACTGGATATCGTTAACTTACGCATTATGCTGGGCGAGGGTCACGGCCCGCATGAAGGTTCCATTGAAGAGAGTTTCAGCGTGCTGGCTGAGCTTCAGCAGCAGGGGCTGGTCAGACACATCGGTCTGAGCAATGTGACTGCCAGCCAGGTGGCGCAAGCGCGCAGTATCGCAGAGGTGGTCTGTGTGCAAAATGAGTACAATATCGCCCATCGTCAGGATGATGCGCTGATCGACGCGCTGGCGGAAGACGGCATTGCTTACGTTCCCTTTTTTCCGCTGGGCGGGTTTACGCCGCTACAGTCTTCAACGCTCTCCGACGTGGCCGCAAGCCTGAATGCAACGCCAATGCAGGTTGCGCTGGCATGGTTGCTCCATCGCACACCGAATATTTTGCTGATACCGGGTACCTCTTCAGTGACGCATCTGCATGAAAACATGGCGGCAGGGGATCTGACACTTTCAGCGGAAGTGCTGGCGACCCTGGACAGTATTGCGCAAAAGGCATGAGGCGGAGGTTGACCATGACTGAAAAACGAAATGCACAATGTCACTGCGGGGCTGTCAAATTTACCGTTCAACTTAGCGATGGGTTTAATACCATCCGGCGTTGTAACTGTTCATTTTGTCGGATGCGCGGTGCGGTGGTTGTTTCTGCGCCGTTGATGGGGATAACGGTTCTCTCAGGGCAGGATAAACTGACGGAGTATCGTTTCAATACCGGCACAGCAAGGCACTTTTTCTGTTCAGTGTGTGGGATTTACACTTTCCACCAGCGACGTTCCAGTCCGGAACAGTATGGCGTGAACGTGGCATGCATTGAGAATGTGTCGCCGTTTGATTTTGCCTGCGTGGAAGTCACTGACGGGGTGAATCATCCGAGTGATGGTGCGAGTAATGGCGTGGTGGGATATTTGCGTTATCAGGCGAAGTGATAAAAAAACCTCCCGCCGGAGCGGGAGGGGGAGAACTTACGCTGCAACCACGCTATCGATGGCGGCTTTGGCGTCAGACTGCGCTTTAGACGCTACTTCCGGGCCGTAGGCAATCCCTTCTGCGAACACGAAGTTCACATCGGTGATGCCGATAAAGCCGAGGAAGACTTTCAGGTACGGCGCAATCAGATCAGTTGGGGTGTCTTTGTGGATACCGCCACGGCTGGAGAGGATCACCGCACGTTTACCGGTCACCAGACCTTCCGGCCCTTTCTCGGTGTAGCGGAACGTCACGCCAGCACGTGCAATCAGGTCGAAATAGTTTTTCAGCTGCGTCGGGATGTTAAAGTTGTACATCGGCGCCGCGATAACGATCACATCGTGTGCTTTCAGTTCAGCGATCAGTTCATCAGAGAGCGCCAGTGCGTCCTGTTGACGAGGCGTCAACGGCGCGTCGCTCGGGCGCAGGGCACCCACCAGTTCGCCATCCAGTACCGGGATCGGATTAGCAGCCAGGTCACGGACGGTGATTTCGTCAGCAGAGTGCTTTTCACGCCACTGTTCAACAAAATAATCAGACAACTGACCAGACTGAGAGTACCCTGCCAGAATACTGGATTTGAGAACTAATACCTTGCTCATGGGTGTTTCCTTATAGGTGTTTGAATGGGCTGTGCCCCGTTGCTTGTTGACACTTTATTCACAATCCTGTCGCAGAGAAAGCGCAATATATCGAATCCTATGTTCGAATTTATTGAACAACACACAAAATGTGCTGATGTGGTACTCTATACCTATCATTTAGAAGAGATTTAACCAGGCAGTGCTCTGCCTTTTAACGCTATGACAGAACAACAAAAATTATCCTTTCATGCCTTACAGCAGCAGTTAGATTCATTAATGCTGCGCGATCGGCAGCGCTTTTCGCGCCGCCTGCACGGTGTGAAGAAGGTTAAAAATCCTGATGCACAACAAGCCATTTACCAGGAGATGGCGAAAGAGATTGAACAGGCAGCAGGTAAAGTTGTGCTACGTGAAGCGGCGCGACCAGAGATTACTTACCCGGAAAACCTGCCCGTCAGTCAGAAAAAACAGGCGATCCTCGACGCCGTTCGCGACCATCAGGTGGTGATCGTGGCCGGGGAAACCGGCTCGGGGAAAACCACTCAGCTCCCGAAAATCTGTATGGAACTGGGGCGTGGGGTGAAAGGGCTGATTGGCCACACCCAGCCGCGTCGTCTGGCGGCGCGAACGGTGGCGAACCGTATTGCGGAAGAGCTGCAGACAGAGCCGGGCGGGTGCATTGGTTATAAGGTGCGCTTTAGCGATCACGTCAGCGATAACACGATGGTGAAGCTGATGACCGACGGTATCCTGCTGGCGGAAATTCAGCAGGACCGTCTACTGATGCAGTATGACACCATCATTATCGATGAAGCGCACGAACGCAGCCTGAATATCGATTTTCTGCTCGGCTATCTGAAAGAACTGCTGCCGCGCCGTCCGGATCTGAAAATTATCATCACCTCCGCGACCATCGATCCGGAGCGTTTTTCGAAGCATTTCAACAATGCGCCGATTATTGAAGTGTCTGGGCGCACCTTTCCGGTGGAAGTCCGCTATCGACCGATCGTCGAAGAGGCCGATGACACCGAACGCGACCAGTTGCAGGCCATTTTCGATGCGGTAGATGAGCTGGGGCGTGAAAGCCCCGGCGACATCCTGATCTTCATGAGCGGTGAGCGCGAGATCCGCGATACCGCCGACGCACTGAATAAACTCAACCTGCGCCATACGGAAGTGTTGCCGCTGTATGCGCGACTGTCGAATAGCGAACAGAACCGCGTCTTCCAGTCGCACAGCGGGCGGCGCATTGTGCTGGCGACCAACGTGGCGGAAACCTCGCTGACGGTACCGGGGATCAAATATGTGATCGACCCTGGTACGGCGCGTATCAGCCGCTACAGCTACCGCACCAAAGTACAGCGTTTGCCGATCGAGCCCGTATCGCAGGCCTCCGCCAACCAGCGTAAAGGGCGCTGCGGTCGTGTATCCGAAGGCATCTGCATTCGTCTTTATTCTGAAGATGATTTCCTGTCGCGTCCGGAGTTTACCGACCCGGAGATTCTGCGCACCAACCTGGCGTCGGTCATTTTGCAGATGACGGCGCTGGGGCTGGGCGATATCGCCGCGTTCCCGTTTGTCGAAGCGCCGGATAAGCGCAACATTCAGGACGGCGTGCGTTTGCTGGAAGAGTTGGGTGCGATTACCACTGATGAACAGGCGACGGCCTATAAACTGACGCCGTTGGGGCGCCAGTTGAGCCAGTTACCGGTGGATCCGCGCCTGGCGCGCATGGTGCTGGAAGCGCAAAAACATGGCTGCGTGCGCGAGGCGATGATCATTACCTCGGCGCTGTCGATTCAGGATCCGCGCGAACGCCCGATGGACAAACAGCAGGCGTCTGATGAAAAACACCGTCGCTTCCACGATAAAGAGTCCGATTTCCTTGCGTTTGTGAATCTGTGGAATTACCTCGGCGAACAGCAAAAAGCGTTGTCGTCCAACGCGTTTCGTCGCCTGTGCCGGACCGACTATCTGAACTATCTGCGCGTGCGTGAGTGGCAGGATATCTACACCCAACTGCGTCAGGTGGTAAAAGAGCTGGGTATTCCGGTGAACAGCGAACCGGCGGAATACCGCGAGATCCATATTGCGCTACTGACCGGGCTGTTGTCGCATATTGGCATGAAAGATGCCGATAAGCAGGAATATACCGGCGCGCGTAATGCCCGTTTTTCGATTTTCCCAGGTTCCGGCTTGTTCAAAAAGCCGCCGAAGTGGGCAATGGTCGCGGAACTGGTGGAAACCAGCCGTCTGTGGGGGCGCATTGCAGCACGCATCGATCCCGAGTGGGTGGAACCGGTCGCTCAGCATCTGATTAAACGTTCTTACAGTGAACCGCACTGGGAGCGGGCGCAGGGCGCGGTGATGGCGACGGAAAAGGTGACCGTCTACGGTCTGCCGATCGTCGCAGCGCGTAAGGTGAACTACAGCCAGATTGATCCGGCGCTGTGCCGTGAACTGTTTATCCGCCATGCGCTGGTGGAGGGCGACTGGCAGACGCGTCATGCTTTCTTCCGCGAAAACCTCAAACTGCGTGCCGAAGTGGAAGAACTGGAGCATAAATCGCGTCGCCGTGACATTCTGGTGGACGACGAGACGCTGTTCGAGTTCTACGACCAGCGCATCAGCCATGATGTCATTTCTGCCCGTCACTTTGATAACTGGTGGAAGAAGACCACCCGCGAGACGCCGGACCTGCTCAATTTTGAAAAGAGCATGTTGATCAAAGAGGGCGCGGACAACATCAGCAAGCTGGATTACCCGAACTTCTGGCATCAGGGCTCGCTGAAACTGCGGTTGAGCTATCAGTTTGAACCGGGGGCGGATGCGGACGGGGTGACGGTACATATTCCGCTGCCGTTGTTGAATCAGGTCGACGAAAATGGTTTTGAATGGCAGATCCCGGGCTTACGTCGCGAACTGGTGATTGCGCTGATTAAATCGCTGCCGAAGCCGGTGCGGCGTAACTTTGTTCCGGCCCCGAACTATGCCGAGGCGTTTTTAGGCCGCGTGACGCCACTGGAGCTGCCGCTACTGGACGCGCTGGAGCGTGAGCTGCGTCGGATGACAGGCGTGACGGTTGACCGCGAGGACTGGCACTGGGATCAGGTGCCCGATCATCTGAAAATCACCTTCCGGGTGGTGGATGATAAAAACAAGAAGCTGGAGGAAGGGCGCTCGCTACAGGAGCTAAAAGACCGGCTGAAAGGAAAAGTGCAGGAGACGCTCTCGGCGGTGGCCGATGATGGCATTGAACAGAGCGGGTTGCACATCTGGAGTTTTGGGCAACTGCCGGAAAGCTACGAGCAAAAACGTGGCAATTACAAAGTCAAAGCGTGGCCTGCGCTGGTGGATGAGCGCGACAGCGTGGCGATCAAACTCTTTGATAATCCGCTGGAGCAACAGCAGGCGATGTGGTCTGGCTTACGCCGTTTGTTGCTGTTGAACATCCCGTCGCCGATCAAATATCTGCACGAGAAGCTGCCGAATAAAGCCAAGCTGGGTCTGTACTTCAACCCGTACGGCAAAGTGCTGGAGCTGATTGACGACTGCATTTCCTGCGGCGTGGATAAGCTGATTGATGCTAACGGTGGTCCGGTCTGGACGGAAGAGGGTTTTGCCGCGCTGCATGAGAAGGTTCGTGCCGAGCTGAATGAGACGGTTGTGGAGATTGCGAAGCAGGTCGAACAGATCCTGACCGCCGTCTTTAATATCAATAAACGCCTGAAGGGGCGCGTGGACATGACGATGGCGTTGGGGCTTTCCGACATCAAAGCGCAGATGGGCGGACTGGTGTATCGCGGATTTGTCACCGGCAACGGGTTCCGTCGTCTTGGCGATACGCTGCGTTACTTGCAGGCGATTGAAAAACGTCTTGAGAAACTGGCGATTGATCCCCATCGCGATCGCGCGCAGATGCTGAAAGTCGAAAGCGTACAGCAGGCCTGGCAGCAGTGGTTCAACAAGCTGCCGCCGGCGCGACGCGAAGACGAGGAGGTGAAAGCGATCCGCTGGATGATTGAAGAATTGCGGGTCAGCTATTTTGCCCAACAGCTGGGAACGCCCTATCCCATTTCGGATAAACGTATCCTGCAGGCGATGGAACAGATTAGCGGGTAATTCAGTACCGGATGGCAATGTATTGTCCGTAGGCCCGATAAGCGCAGCGCCATCGGACGCAGGTGAGACGTTCGAGTCTGTACCGTATTGTTACAGAAGCGGCCAGAGGATCTGGCCGCGAAGGGATTACAATTCGTTAGGCTGAGCGTTGATCGCCGGGCTACGTTTCACCCGACTGGCAAAGAAAATGGCAACCAGGGATATCGCCACGGTGGTAAGCAGATACCACGCCACGGGCACCCAGTCGCCGTCATATTTCGCCAGCAACCCGGTAGCGATGAGGGGAGCGGTACCGCCCGCCAGCGCTGCGCCAATCTGGTAACCGAGGGTGATGCCGGTGTAGCGAACGTTAGCGCTGAAAATTTCCGAGCACAGCGTCCCCAGCACGGCGGTGACCGGTGCCCACAGCACGCCGAACATCACGATGGTCGCCAGCATAATGCCCCAGGTGGTGCCGGTATTCAGCAGCAGGAACCATGGCACGATAAACAGGCCAAGCAGGGCGACGCTGATGGCATACATCCGTTTGCGGCCAATTTTGTCCGACAGCAGCCCCATCAGCGGGATCATCACCGTAGCAATCAGTGCACCCACGGTGACGGCTTCCAGCACCTGGGACTTCTGATAACTCAGTGTGCTGGTGGCATAGCTGACCACAAAGGTCGAGAAAATATAGAACGGCGCGGTTTCCACCACCTTCAAACCTGCGGCAATCAGCACTTCACGCCAGTGATGAGTCAGCGTATCGCGCAGCGGTGCTTTGGCAACCTGACCCGTCGCTTTGACCTTTTTGAAGTCTGGCGTTTCATCGATATCCCGACGGATCCACAGTCCTAACAGCACCAGCACGGAGCTCAGCAGGAAGGGAATACGCCAGCCCCAGGAGAGGAAATCTTCCTCGCTAAACAGGGTCATCAGCGAGACGATAAACGTCGCCATCAGCATGCCAATAGTCACGCCCGCCTGCGGAATACTGCCGAAGAAGCCTTTGCGTTTTTCCGGCGCGTATTCATAGGCCAGCAGGAGTGCGCCACCCCATTCGCCACCAATGCCCATCCCCTGAATGATGCGCATCAGGATAAGCAGAATGGGGGCCCAGATACCGATCATCTCATAGGTGGGCAGTAGACCGATCATCACCGTCGCGCCGCCCATCAGGGAAAGCGTCAGCACCAGCGTTTTCTTACGCCCGATGCGATCGCCGATGTGGGCGAAAATTACCCCGCCAATCGGGCGAATAAAAAAGGTCAACGAGAAGGAGAGGTACGAGAGGATCAGACCGATTACCGGGTCAACCATCGGGAAGAAAATCTTGTTAAACACCAGCGCTGCCGCGGTGCCATACAGAAAGTAATCGAACCACTCAATCGCACTGCCGGTCAGACTGGCGACAAGTACCTTCTTATTTTTCTTCAGAATAACCGTACTGCTTTCATGGGTCGTCATTAACTGTAAACCTCCGCCAGAGAACAAAAAAGGTGTCACCTGGCAGTGCGGCAGGTGCAACCTGTTACGTTAAAAGGTTGTGAAATTGTTAATCAAACTAGGTGTGTTAGTAACATTTAACAAGAGGAGGCACGCCGTAATGGGCTAAAAAGAGAGCATTTTGCCAGGATGATTTTCTGTAATTGCAGAATAAATGACGTTAATTGTTCATATTCTGATAATTAAACAGGATAATCTGCAGGTGCAACCGCCCGATTTTTAGACGTTTTGTGTTATTTCACTGAGATGACAAAAAAAGCGTCGAAATATCAATCATCAGCCTTTCAGAGAGATCTACTGTTTATTCAGCGTGGGTGCGGTACTCTGCTGAAATAAGAGGAGGAGCTTAATGATGCAACCGTTCCCGAGACTTTCCGCCACCACCCTTGAGGCGATCAACACGGTGGGGCAGTGGCTGGCGCAGGATGATTTCTGCGGCGGGCCCGCTTACCCGGCAGACTGTGTGGTACTGGCGGGCAATGCCGTCATCCCGACAATTGACGCGGCCTGCCAGATAGCCCAACAGCAAGAGGTTCCGCTGCTGATCGCTGGTGGGATTGGTCACTCCACGACCTTCCTGTATGCCGCCGTTGCCCAACATCCCCGTTACAACACGATCCAGACGACCGGACGCGCCGAAGCCGCCATCCTGGCGGATATTGCCCGGCAGTTCTGGCACATTCCCGCAGACAAAATCTGGCTGGAAGATCAGTCAACTAACTGCGGAGAGAACGCCCGTTTTAGCGCGCAAATGATCGCGCAGGCCGCAACACCGATTAACACGGCCATTGTGGTACAGGATCCTACGATGCAACGGCGTACCGTAGCGACCTTTCGCCGGGTAACCCGTGACGATCCGGACGCACCGCGCTGGTTGAGCCATCCGGGATTTACGCCTGTCTTGTGTCAGCAGGAGGACGATATTGTATTTGCTAATGACCCTGGCGGTCTGTGGAGCGTTGATCGCTATTTAGCGCTGGTGGTGGGCGAAATCCCACGCTTGCGCAATGATGACACCGGCTATGGACCTCGGGGGCGTGACTTCATTGTACATGTGGATTTTCCGCCGGAGGTCGAGGCCGCGTGGCAGATCCTGCAACAGGATGCGGCGTTGAATGAGGCGATGAACCACCGTTCGTTACGCTAACACCTGCCCGTTTGGGAGTGTTTTCTCTCAAACGGGCAAAACAAAAATGCCTGCGTTTTCGTTCTCCCCAGCCTGACCCCTCTCTTTTATGAAGCAGTTCACAGAATTACGACACCAGCCGGGATCGCTAAAGCATGATTGATATTTTTTAACAATAGTTTCACTTGTTAAAAACAATTCAATCACAGGAGTAGCGCATGTCAGTACCCGTACAACATCCTATGTATATCGATGGACAGTTTGTGACCTGGCACGAGGATGCATGGATTGATGTCATCAACCCGGCGACGGAAGAGGTGATTTCGCGTATTCCTGATGGTCGTGCAGAAGACGCGCGCAAAGCCATTGCAGCGGCGGACCGTGCGCAGGCTGAGTGGGAAGCGCTGCCAGCGATCGTTCGTGCTGGCTGGCTGCGCAAAATTGCCGCCGGGATCCGTGAACGTGCTGGCGAAATCAGTGCCTTAATTGTGGCTGAAGGAGGAAAAATTCAGCAACTGGCCGAGGTGGAAGTCTCTTTTACTGCCGACTATCTCGATTATATGGCGGAGTGGGCTCGTCGCTATGAAGGCGAAATTCTGCAAAGCGATCGCCCTGGCGAGAATATCTTGCTGTTTAAGCGCGCGCTGGGGGTCACCACCGGGATCCTGCCGTGGAATTTTCCGTTCTTCCTGATCGCCCGTAAGCTGGCTCCGGCCCTGTTGACCGGGAACACCATCGTGATTAAACCCAGCGAATTCACGCCCAATAACGCGATTGCGTTTGCCAAAATTGTTGATGAGATTGGTCTGCCGCGTGGTGTGTTTAACCTGGTGCTGGGGCGTGGTGAAACCGTCGGCCAGGAACTGGCCGGTAACCCGAAAGTGGCGATGGTCAGCATGACCGGCAGCGTGGCAGCAGGTGAAAAGATTATGGCGACTGCGGCGAAAAATATCACCAAAGTGTGCCTGGAGTTGGGTGGCAAGGCGCCAGCGATTGTGATGGATGATGCCGATCTTGAACTGGCGGTCAAAGCGATTGTGGATTCCCGGGTCATCAATACCGGACAGGTTTGTAACTGCGCGGAGCGTGTCTACGTACAAAAAGGGATTTATGACCTGTTCGTGAACCGCCTGGGCGAAGCCCTGAAAGCGGTACAGTTCGGGAATCCAGGTGAGCGTAACGATATCGCCATGGGGCCGCTTATCAATGCCGCGGCCCTGCAACGTGTGGAGCAGAAAGTGGCGAGGGCGGTACAGGAGGGGGCGCGGGTGGCGCTCGGCGGCAAAGCCGTTGAGGGCAAAGGTTACTTCTATCCGCCAACATTGCTGTTGGATGTTCGCCAGGAGATGGCCATCATGCACGAAGAGACCTTTGGCCCTGTGCTGCCTGTGGTGGTCTTCAATACGCTGGAGGAGGCTATCGCGATGGCTAATGACAGTGATTACGGCCTGACATCGTCTATTTATACGCAGAATCTCAACGTCGCGATGAAAGCCATTAAAGGGCTGAAGTTTGGTGAGACTTATATTAATCGCGAGAACTTTGAAGCAATGCAGGGCTTCCACGCGGGATGGCGTAAGTCGGGGATTGGCGGCGCAGACGGCAAGCACGGGCTGAACGAGTATCTGCAAACCCAGGTGGTTTATTTGCAGTCCTGATCGGCAAAGCAGGGCGGAGGTTTCACTCCGCCTTTACGCTTAAAGTTTGACGAACTTATCAAGGGTACGGATCAGTTGCGTCACGAATCCGTATTCGTTGTCGTACCAGGCCACTGTTTTTACCAGTTGCAGATCGCCCACCTCGGTAATTTCGGTCTGGGTGGCATCAAACACAGAACCAAAGTGCGAACCGATAACGTCTGAAGAGACAATTTCTTCATCGGTATAGCCAAAAGATTCATTATCGTGCGTGGCTTTCTTCAGCGCGTTGTTAACCTCTTCCGCCGTCACTTTCTTAGCCAGAATCGACACCAGTTCAGTGACAGAACCGGTTTTCACCGGCACGCGCTGAGCATGACCTTTCAGCTTGCCGCTGAGATCCGGAATAACGAGACCAATTGCTTTTGCCGCGCCTGTGGTATGCGGAATGATGTTTTCAGCGGCCGCACGCGATGCGCGCAGATCTTTGCCACGCGGACCGTCCACCAGTGACTGCGTGCCGGTGTAGGCGTGAATGGTGGTCATGGTGCCCACTTTAATACCAAAGTTGTCGTGCAGCGCTTTCGCCATCGGCGCCAGGCAGTTGGTGGTGCAGGAAGCCACCGAAACAATCACATCACTGGCATTCAGCGTGTCATCGTTAACGTTGTAGACAATGGTCTTCATATCGCCAGCCGGCGCGGAGATCAGCACTTTTTTCGCGCCAGCATCGATATGCGCCTGAGACTTTTCAGTTGAGGTATAAAAGCCGGTGCATTCAATAATGACTTCCGCTCCTTTCGCTTTCCACGGGATATTTTTGGCGTCTTTTTCTGCATAAACCGCGATCGTTTTCCCGTCAACAATCAGCGCGTCTTCGGTAAAGTCCACGCTCCAGGGGAACGGACCATAGTTAGAGTCATGCTTTAGCAGATAGGCAAGGATTTTAGGGGAGGTGAGGTCGTTGATCGCGACCACATCAACATCGCTTTTGACTTCGAGTAACCGACGCAACACCAGGCGACCAATACGACCAAAACCGTTAATGCCAATTTTACTCATGATTAACTCCTGTGAGGATGTAGCGGACATTCTTTTTTCCCTACCAGGCATAGTCCAGGATGCCGGGGTGAGCAATCGCACATCTTGCCGTTAACCCTAACTGTCTGAAATGCGGCGTAGAAAAGTTAATGAATTTTTAAGGAAAGATCGCTATGTTGTCGCTTTATTGTTTTTTACTCAGGAAGTGTTATGGGCAATAAGTACTCAAGCCTGCAGATTGGCATCCACTGGCTGGTCTTTTTACTGGTGATTGTCGCTTACTGTGCGATGGAGTTTCGGGGCTTTTTTCCTCGCAGCGATCGTCCCCTCATTAATATGATTCACGTTTCTAGTGGGATAGCGATTCTGGTGCTGATGGTGACGCGTCTGCTGATCAGGCTGAAATATCCGGCTCCTCCCATCGTGCCCAAACCGAAGCCAATGATGACCGGACTGGCGCATCTTGGGCACCTGGTGATTTATCTGCTGTTCATCGCGCTGCCATTGATCGGCATGGTGATGATGTACAACCGTGGTAATCCGTGGATGGCCTTTGGTCTGGTGATGCCGCACGCGGCAGAAGGGAACTTTGACCTGGTGGATACGCTGAAATCCTGGCACATCACGCTGGCCAATCTGGGCTATTTTGTGATTGCGTTGCATGCCGCCGCCGCGCTACTGCACCACTATTTCTGGAAGGACAATACGCTGCTGCGCATGATGCCGCGTAAACGCTAGCGTGATTATACAGGCGCGGGGGAGCGCTTCCGGCGCCTGTATTCTGCGGGCGACTTTGCAAAGTTTAGCGGTAATAGGCAATGACCTGTATCACGGTACTGATCGGCCCAGGAATTTCGTCACCGGAGGTACGAATAGCGCGCGCCGCCATTCTAATGGTGTGACCAGACTCACTGTCAGCTAGCCCGTCAACCTCGCTATAACCCTTGATCAGTTCATGCGCCTCGACATAACGGTCTGCTCTCACGGGCATAGCCGGGTCGCCTGAAGGTTGGTGTTGATAATCTCCCCATGCCAGTTGAATTCTGTAATGGTGCGCGTCGTCTGTTCCCGGAGCAATAATGCCTCTGCGGATATCCATTACACGAGTAACAGGAATCATTGTGAACTGTATCTTATGCTTTCTGTCGTCGAATGATGCCGGGCATCGGATTGTAAAACTGGCATCTTTCCAGCGTGAGACGACAGCGGTTCCATCATAATCACCCATGTTGATACTGACATGGTCACTCTTGATATCGCAGGTCGGAGGCTGAAAAAATATCGTCGCTTTTATTATTCTTGAATCATTAATATAGGCACGACCCTCCCGGGTAATTCTGTTGGTTTCTGAGCTGGTAAAAGAGTATCCCGATTTCTCATAAACCATTCCCACTTCCGGACCGATTACGGTCAGGGCGCCCGCGTCAGATGGAATATTTTGCCCGGGAATTTTCCAGTATTTTATCGTGGCATAAAGGTGAGTGTAGGGCGTCGCTTCATCCCACCTATCCGTAAGGGGATAAGGTTGTAACGAGTGGTATCGCGCACGAAATGACTCCGCCACAGATATCCCAATCCCCGGAACGTTAGTCGCATAAATATAGTCATTCCCCTGATGGGCAATAGCAGGTGTAGCCGTGAGCAGGGTAAAGCGAGGAGAGAGTCCGTCGATGTCGCAAACCCCAACATCGAGATCAATAACGTGATTCTCAGCCGTATAAATAACGGCCCACTCAGACAGTGGCAACGGCAATGACATGCGAATGTTATCAACATTGACCTCGGTTGCCTTATAGATTTCAGGCCACGCGTGATAACGCGTTATCGCGCGGGGTTGGGATTCGCAGTGAATAACCGTCGCCGACGCTGATGCTACATTCAAAAAAAGAACCAGCATAGCCAACGTGAAAATAGACCTAATAATGCGATGGCTGGCAATCTCAGTGGATTGCCACATCAGTTTTAAATATCTCATGTTATTAACATTGCGTAGTAAAAAATTAACTCCGACACGCGACGACGCGTATTGTTACCTAATAAACTCGCTTTAGAGCTTTTATTCTGTTCGCCAGGCTCACTGTTAAAAGGGTCACTATTACTGGTAATTAGCGATAACCTGTACCACGGCGTTGGCAGGGCCTGGTGCTGAATTACCGGCGGTACGAATATACCGCGCCGCCATCTTTATGGTGTTATCTGAACCGTGGAATCCGTTCCCCCCTACAGGGGTATCATCCGCACTGAAGTTGGGGTTAAGCGTATTGGCAGCAACATAACTGTTTAAGACGACGGGGTTTAACGGTTCTTGTGAATTCTGCGTGGTGTAATCACCCCAGGCCAGTTGTATCCCATAGCCCTGGGCACCTGTGCCGTCGAGCGCGATAATCCCTCTGTTGGCATCCACCACTTGGGTGTAAGGCGCTATACTGATCTGCACTTTTCCGTTTGGGGAATTAGGTGAAAGTTCTGACTTGGGGTCAATATTATAGGGATAAGTATAGGTCGATTTGGAGTTCGTCATTCCATCATATCCCATCGCATTCGGGCATATCAAATTGAAACTGGCATCCTTCCAGGGGAAAGGTGCGGTTGAATCGCCCATATCCACCTTAACATTGTCCCCTTGTATATTGCAGGTGCCAGACTGAAAGGTCATGGTAATGGTTAAAATTCGCGACCCACTAATATAGGCCTTATCGTCACTGACTATCCGGTCGGGGTTCGAACTGGTAAAGGTGCTACCCGAGGACATATATAAAACGGCGGTGTCGGGTCCGGTAATGGTGACCGGGCCGTTATAGGCGGGAATAGTGCCAGGAATTTTCCAGTACTTTATATCTGCTTCAAACTGGAGGCCTAGAATATCCCGGGTATAAAAAAGTGCTTTAGGATAAGCGTTCACAGCATTTTTCCCGACGACATCGGGTGCTGAAACAGAAATGCCAATACCAGAAATATTGGTGCTATAAATGTCATAGCCGTTTATGGAGCCTACAGGCTGTGCGTTGTTCAGAAAAGCATAATACGTGCTGACAACGGAGTTACAGTTTCCTGTATCAATGCCAATAATCGCGTTTACAGAATAAATGGTGTGCCAGTCGGGGATATTAGCCCCTAAGGTAATGGTCGCCCCTGGTGAGGTTAGATTAAAGGGCTGATGCATCGTCGACCATTGGTTATAATTATTGGTGGAGCTTGTTGATGGGTCGCATTTAACTACATAGGCCGAGGCCGAGGCAATATGGAAGAAAAAAAGAATAAATAGATATTTCAAAAAAGACATAGCTACACCTTTTGGCATACGGCAGTAAAGCGCTGGATCGCGTTTTTACCTTTCGCGCTGGAATCATCTGGATTAAGGGAATAAGGGACACGACATTGATTATTCGCGTTCTCACCCCATTTCACGAGCAATGTTCCTTTTTGCTTACTGACTTTAACGTAAATAACCCCGCCCTGGGACACCGCACCCACGTGCGTGTCTTCATCATCAAAAATGTCGGCGCCAAAGGGGAGCGGCTCTCCCTGCCAGCTTGTGGTAATCAGCACCGGCGTGCCGGTATGGGTAGCAAATTTTACTTTGACCACCGATCCTGAACGCGGAACAACATTCTGCGCCGTGTTTTCAAAGTCAACGCCCAAATCAGAGCCTTCAGGGTTAATACCTATCCGATTTTCCTGATAGGGGACCAGTGACGGTGACAGGGCATAGCCTGAACCATCAATGACGGCACCTGCATAACCCGCGACTTTGGCACCTTCTGCCCCTTTTGCTTCAATCAGGGCATAGTTATCGCTGCTGTAAGGCGAGAAAGTGACCCCACCCGAGTGGACGACCATCCCCCCGGACATCCCGACGGAGGTACTGCTATAGCCTTTACCGGTGCTGTAGCTACCGTTCATCGTTGCCTTGCTTCCCTCCCAGGTTCCGCTGACGCTGCCAGAGCTTCCCGAATTGTCATCATGCGCACCGCTAACGTTGTAGCCGTATTTATTGTCTTCACCGAACGAGCCAGAAAGGTTTGCCTGTTGACCACGTCCGCCAGCACTGTCCTGGTTATAGCGCATGCTCAGATAAGGCATTCCTGTACCATTACCCATGCCTAACGGCATGGAAAACGTCAGATACCAGGTGGTTTGATCATTTCCGTTTCCCGCTTTGTTTCGGCTGGCGTTAATGCTGTAGTTCAGCAGCTTATAGTTATTGGAATACCCCAACTGATACTGTGTGTTGTAACCCTCGTTGTTATTCCAGTAGTTTTGCATTGATGAGCTGACATAAAGGTTACCCAGCCCGGCAGGAGGCCCTGATTAAAGCTTAATGAGAACTGATTTTTAGAACGGGAGACGCTATCCGGATCGCTGCCATTATTCATTGCGTCGCGTGTACTCATGGCGGTTTGAAAATCCATATAACCGGAGCTGGAATAACGATAGGCAGCAATCGTGATGTTACTATTTGTCGCATCAAACAGTTTGTTGTAACTCAGTCGATAACTTTGCCCCATCGGATTACCGATCTTGCCGCCGATCTGACTCGTCGATTGAGTGACATCCGCGCTGATCGCCCCCGCTCTCGTACCTATTGCTCCCCCCAGCAGGGCAGCCTGATAGTGCTGACTGTACTGTAAGCCCGTATAGGCAGTCAGGATATTGGTTAAGCCGCGCATATAGGTTGTTTCATAGAACAACGGCATTTCAGCGGCGTTGTAGTCGCGAAGCTTGCCAACCGTTGCAGTGAATTGCTGGGTCCCCGGACGCAGTGATTGCGCCAGAGACGAATAAGGCACTGAGTATTGCTGGGTGCTACCGTCCGCTTCTTCGACGGTGACATCCAGATCGCCGCCATACCCTGTCTGCCCGAGATCATCGATCAGAAACGCTCCCGGTGTCACGGTGGTCTGATACAAAATATGGCCAGACTGACGTATCGTCACTTTAGCATTTGTCTTCGCGACCCCTCGGATTTCCGGCGCGTATCCACGCTGAGAGGCGGGTAACATTCTGTCGTCGCTGGCCAGTTGTGCGCCGGTATACGAAACCGAATTAAACATCTGGCCTGAGGTAAAATATTGACCAAGATAAAGATGACCATGAACAAACTCGGCATCGCGTTGTACATAGCTATTGCTACTTTGATAGCCGCCGCCCTGTTCCGGTGTCCAGGAATAAGAGCCATTGTGGCGAAAGTACCAATTACCAATATTTAGCCCGGCATTTAACGAAGAATAGAGCGAACGTGCCGTGTCGGCATTATTGTAGCGGGAGTCATAGCCATTGACATAATAGCCGAGCATCAGTGCCGGAACACCACTGTCCCAAAGTGACGGATCAACACTTCCTTGCGCCGTGTGCTGAAGGTAGATTTGTGGTATTTCAATATTAAGTTGCTGCTTATCCGCATCAAAATGTACGGTGGCATTTGGCAAGAGTTGGGAGAGGTCAGAACATGCTGCGGGGTTAGACAGTTCGCTGCGCGAATCTTTTGGTACTCTGTCCATATTAAGTTTAATCAACTGAATGATTTTCGGCGTTAAACAGGCCTCAGCCCGGTATTTATCGACTTCAGTAAAAGTGACCTCTTCATGTGAAATTTGAGAACCATTCACAATGATATCGATAAGGTATTTTCCGGGGATAACATTTGAGCCGTAGGTGAAGCGATTTACATCGATTTGATTTGCCCTGTCCTGGCGCAAAAGTTGTGTGTCAAATTCAGCAGCAGTCTCTTCAGATGAGACAGACTTATCCTCCCCAGAATGGTTCTCAGTGTCATTAGCGGTAGCGCTAAATGAGAAAGACAATATAACTGTAGAAAAGCAACAGAGATAGAATCCGGGGAGAAATTTATTTGAAATAGACACACGATCTACCCTCAAAAGGCGTTAGCGTTTCGCTTTATGATCAATGAGCGCTCCATAGTCATTGATTGTGCTAAAAGATAACCCATCAATATTGCCCGTATTGTTCAAAGGGAATTGTTTTGTTTCACCCGGTGCCAGCATTTTACCGGCAGTTTCAGATGTGATGTTCTTGTCTTTAAAGTTAACACTAAAAATAGTGACGTTATATTTTGAGCTGTTTTGCACCGTGGCATTTTTACCATTTAATTGCCAGTGTAATTGTTCTGGTGCATCACTGCTTTTACCTTCTAACCCTTCAGGGCGGTAAAAAAGTTTAATACGCGTGCGAAAGACAACATTGAGTTTCTGTTTGATGTCGTCACTGTTCTTATCTTTTGCCGGGACCTCAAGAACATTGAGCCAAAACACTGACTCTTTGTCAGTAGGGAGCGCTGGAACCCCGGTATAGCTGATACGCAGCGTCTGGCCCTTATTCGAGTCTACCCGATTGATCGGCGGAGTGATCACGAAAGGGACGGATATTTTTTCGGGTGACGTGTTCTCATTCCCCGTATCGATCCAACTCTGAATTAATACAGGTCTGGCGTTTTTATTTGTCAGGCTGAGCGTAACCTGACTTTTACTTCCCTGGTATATGACTCTGGTTCCATCCAAAACAATACTGGCGTGACCTGGCTGACTCATCATCATGCCAGCACTAAGGGCGCAATATACTGTTGCTGCCTTTTTACTGAAAAATAACATACAAAATACCTAAGGTTTAACCAGGGAAATAAAATAAGTGATTACTGATACATCAGCTCATAATCAACAGTGCTGACGACTGACCCCGCAGTTGCAGAACCGGCTGCCGATACATATTCAACAAAATAGGGCATCCGGGTTTTACCACCTGCTTCAGTGTCAATAGCGGTGAATTGTGACGTGGTTGACTGACCTGGGTCGTTCACTTTAATTGTGCTACGATTCGAATCCAGCAGGCGGAACTGAACATTTGTCGCTGCATCAGTTGACGCTGTATTATTCAGATAGCCCTGGTTGTCACCGTTAGCACTTTTAAAGTTGGCCGCCACTTTGGTTTTTGCAGGCGTACCCAGGGTGCAGTTTTCAGCCACAATAAAGAACGGTACCTGGCCTGCAGAGGAGTTTGCACCAGCCAGCGCTGTTTTTGAAACTTCGTCCAGGGCAATTGTACCTGTACCAGCCGTTCCAACAGCGGCGCCTTTATATTCCAGAGAAACGTCGCATGTTGCATCTGTAATATTACCGTTAAAAGTAATGGTATTTGCTGCGAAGGCGTGCGGTAGATTAACTAAATTCACCGCCAGAATTGTGCCAGCAGCTATTAATTTATTAAATTTCATTTATAGCTCCATCAGAGTGTCGCACTCGTCTTTGTGTAAAATAACTATGGAATAATAAAAGGGACTATTACTACTATATTATAGTAGCTTTAGGTGTCATAATTTATGCCCCATTATAATGGAGGTCTATTGTTTTATGGTCCATATTTGTACTTCAAATTTTGGTTTGAATTATAAGCTGTTAATTTTATTTGAATTTAATTAATTATTAACAATGTAATATACAATATTAAGTATGCGGATAATCTATATTAAACATACATTGCATTAACAATATCTACGAAATTATTTTTAGATGGATACTGTTTTGTGTCATTTTTGCAACCATGTTTTTACCGTGATAGCCATTTTCTGCTATCATAGTGGCATGTGTACGTAGGTTGGTAAAAATAAAAAATGAAGAGCACATTCAATCCAGTAGAGATGGCGGGGCCCATAAGCACGCGCGTTGAATCGCCCTATTTGACGATATTGTTGGATACACTTGATTCGCACCTGCGCTATCAGCAGTGTCCTGTTGGTAAGCGCATTACCATCAGCGCCGCTCACCAGCCTGATTGTTATATTATTCGTAAGGGGGCGCTCTCACTTTACCGGCAGCCCGATGATATTCTTATCGAACTTATCGAAGCCCCGACACTACGTGGGATCATCCCGGTACATGAGTCCTCCCGATCAATACATATCCTTCGCGTTATTGAACCGGCTGAAATCGCCACGTTGAATAAAGAGGATTTATACGCGCTGCTGACAGAACACAACCTGTGGGAACCCTATGCCAGACATCTGCAACTGATCGCCAGCATGGCCGCAGAGGTACTGTTTAAGCTCGTCTCACCCACCGTATTTGAGCAGGTTCGCTATCAGCTTTTCGAGCTCATGAGCAAACCGCAAACACTGAGAGAGTCGATTACCGCCGAGAATTATATCCGCGGAAAAACCCGGCTTTCTCGTTCTGCAGTGATGAACGTGCTCTCGGCATTAAAAGCCGGAGGCTACATTACAATCCTGAATGGGCATCTGAAGGAAATAAAACATATTCCAGCGCAGTTTTAGATATTTGCAAAATTGATATTTCTGGCATGAGATAAATCTACATAACCTAAATTAAAACAGGGCTAAAGTATGGTTTTCGCCGGTGATGAACGAAAGGTACATAGGTAAACCCGCCTTTAAAGGCTGAAACAGTGAAATTTAACGCTCACTAAATAGAAAACGCTTTTTTTCCCTCCTGCGATTAAAACTCTGATAGTATACCCCCCTATAGTATTAAGGGGGGCCTATGCCGCATTCACCTGAAGATAAAAAACGTATTCTGACTCGCGTCCGACGCATTCGTGGGCAGGTGGATGCCCTGGAGCGTGCGCTGGAGTCTGGCGAACCTTGCCTGGCTATCCTGCAACAAATCGCTGCGGTCCGCGGTGCGTCCAACGGTTTAATGGGCGAAATGGTTGAGATCCACCTGAAAGATGAGCTGGTGAGTGGTGAAACCACTCCTGACCAGCGCGCCGTGCGTATGGCTGAAATCGGCCACCTTCTTCGCGCTTATCTAAAATAAACCTATCACCTCGCAATAAAGGGAAGAGACAGATGAAATCACGTGCAGCAGTCGCGTTTGGCCCCGGTCAGCCGCTCAAAATTGTTGAGATTGACGTCGCAGCGCCGAAAAAAGGCGAAGTTCTGGTTAAAATTACCCACACCGGGGTTTGCCACACTGACGCGTTTACGCTGTCTGGTGACGATCCGGAAGGTGTGTTCCCGGCGGTTCTGGGACATGAAGGCGGCGGTGTAGTGGTCGACGTCGGCGAAGGCGTGACCAGCCTGAAGCCGGGCGACCATGTTATCCCGCTGTATACCGCCGAATGCGGAGAGTGCAAATTCTGTAAATCCGGGAAGACCAACCTCTGTCAGGCCGTGCGCGCCACCCAGGGAAAAGGTCTGATGCCGGATGGCACCACCCGTTTTTCTTACAATGGTGAACCAATCTATCACTACATGGGTACCAGTACCTTCAGCGAATACACCGTATGTGCGGAAATCTCACTGGCGAAAGTCAACCCGCAAGCCCCGCTGGATAAGGTTTGTCTGCTGGGGTGTGGCGTCACTACGGGCATAGGTGCCGTGCATAACACCGCGAAAGTCAAAGAGGGCGATACCGTTGCCGTGTTTGGCCTTGGCGGGATCGGCCTGGCGGTGATTCAGGGCGCTGTACAGGCGAAAGCAGGGCGTATTATTGCTGTCGATACCAACCCGGAAAAATTCAAACTGGCGGGTGAAATGGGCGCAACCGACTTCATTAACCCGAAAGATTATGACAAACCGATCCAGGAGGTGATTGTTGAGCTCACCGACGGTGGTGTCGACTTTAGCTTCGAATGTATTGGTAACGTCGACGTGATGCGTGCGGCGCTTGAATGCTGCCATAAAGGATGGGGCGAGAGCATCATCATTGGTGTTGCCGGGGCGGGCCAGGAAATTAAAACTCGCCCGTTCCAGCTGGTGACAGGCCGGGTCTGGCGCGGTTCCGCGTTTGGCGGCGTCAAAGGGCGCACCCAGTTACCGGGCATGGTGGAAGAGGCAATGGCCGGGAAAATCCAGTTGGATCCGTTCATTACCCATCGTCTGCCGCTGGAGCAAATCAACGACGCGTTTGACCTGATGCACGAAGGTAAATCCATCCGTACCGTTATCCATTTCGGCGATAACTGATTCATCCGCCAGCGGAAATCACCGCTGGCGCTTTCCATTTTTTAACATAAATGTTGTCAAACTGTGACGAAAACGGCGCTTTTCCCGGTAAGTAAAATTCGCGGAATGCCGATGACTATCTTACGGGCGCGTATTACGCATTAATCCTACAAGAGAGTCGACGGTCATGGACAACACATCATCGATGCAAGCACCACATAAGCTGGGCTTTCTGCATCACATCAGGCTGGTTCCGCTGTTTTCCTCCATTCTCGGTGGCATCCTTTTACTGTTCGCGCTGAGCTCCGGTCTGGCGGGCTACTTTCTCATGCAGGCTGACCGCGATCAGCGGGATGTGACGGATGAGATCCAGGTCCGCATGGGATTATCGAACAGTTCGAACCACCTGCGTACCGCGCGAATCAACATGATTCATGCCGGCGCGGCGAGCCGAATTGCTGAAATGGATGACATGAAAGCCAACATTGCGGCGGCGGAAAAGCGTATTAAGCAGTCTGAAGAAGGGTTTACTATTTACATGGCGCGCAAGGTGAAAACTCCTGCGGATGAAGCGTTGGATGGCGAACTGGAGAGCAGTTTCAAAGCCTATATTGCGGGAATGCAACCGATGCTCAAGTACGCCAGAAACGGCATGTTCGAAGCGATCATCAACCACGAAAGCGAACACGCAAGACAACTGGATGCCAGTTACAATAAGGTCCTGTTGAAGGCGATTGAACTGCGCATGGCGCGCGCTAACCAGTTAAGCGAACAGGCTCATCAGCGCACCCAACTGGGCATGATATTCATGATTGGCGCTTTTGGTCTGGCACTGGTGCTGACGCTGATGACGTTTATTGTTCTGCGTCGTACCGTCATTCAGCCGTTGCAGCATGCCGCGCAGCGTATTGAGCAAATTGCCGCCGGTGATCTCACCATGCAGGATGAACCTACCGGGCGTAGCGAGATTGGGCGACTGAGCCGCCACCTGCAACAAATGCAGCGTTCGCTGGTGCAAACGGTCGGTTCGGTGCGTCAGGGGGCAGAAGAGATTTATCGCGGTACCAGCGAAATCTCGGCGGGCAATACCGATTTGTCGTCACGCACCGAAGAACAGGCGGCGGCGATCGAACAGACGGCGGCCAGCATGGAAGAGTTGACCGCGACGGTGAAGCAAAACGCCGATAACGCACACCACGCCAGCAAACTGGCGGAAGACGCGTCCGGCAAAGCCAGCCGTGGCGGGCAGATGGTTTCCGGCGTGGTCCAGACGATGGGCAATATTTCGACCAGTTCGAAGAAAATCTCTGAGATCACAGCGGTTATCAACAGCATCGCTTTCCAGACCAATATTCTGGCGCTGAACGCTGCGGTTGAAGCCGCGCGTGCCGGCGAGCAAGGACGTGGATTCGCCGTGGTCGCCAGTGAGGTCCGCACGCTGGCCAGCCGCAGTGCCCAGGCAGCGAAAGAGATTGAGGGGCTTATCAGCGAATCCGTCCGTCTCATCGATCAAGGTTCTGGTGAAGTGGTCGCGGCGGGGAACACGATGACCGACATCGTGGAGGCGGTAAAACGCGTCACCGATATCATGCTGGAAATCGCCGCGGCGTCGGACGAGCAGAGCCGCGGGATCGTGCAGGTAAGCCAGGCCATCTCTGAGATGGACAAAGTAACTCAGCAGAACGCTTCGCTGGTGGAAGAGGCCTCTGCGGCAGCGGCGTCGCTGGAAGAGCAGGCGGCACGACTGACGGAGGCGGTGGGGACGTTTCGCTTACAGGGTGGACCCACGAGCAAGCGCGTACCGACAACAAACACCCCCGTTCAGCCTCTGACACAGCCGGTTACCGATCACGGGGATAACTGGGAAACCTTCTAAGCGCCATTACCGGATGAGGCGAAAAGGCGTCTCATCCGGATTGTTATAACGGCATCGATTTACGGATAGCGGCAATTAAGCGTTGCGCGCCAGAAGAGAGCGGTGAATCCACACGGGTGAGAATACCGATCGGCTCGCCTGCGCCCTGTGTGGGCACGGGTAGCGAAACCAGCGTCGCCTGGCGCAAATCCTCTTTCACCGCGCCAGAGGGCACAAACCAGACGTAGTTATAATCAACCGTTAACTGGCGCGACAGCGAGGCGGAGAGCGTCTCAATGCAGCCGGTTGGCATCTTACAACCCTGGCTTTGCAACAGCGTCTCGGCATTCTGCCGTGGTACTGTGCCTTTGGGCGAAACAACCACGGGCCACTCCATCACGCGACTCAGCGTCACGTTTTCCTGTAATAGTGGGTGATTCGGACGCACGACCAGCTTTAATGACTCGAGAAACAGCAGCTCATAATTAAGGCCGCTCATCAATTCCGGATCGGACATCCGGCCAATGCCGATGTCGAGCTCGCCGGATTTCAGGCCCGCCAGCAGCATGGTATTGTTCATCGTTGCCACCTGCAGCGTGCTCTCTTTTTGCTGCTGATGAAACTGACCGATGACCGACGGAAGAATACCCAGCGCGGCGGTCGGTAGCGCGCCTATTCTTACCACATCATTGTTAAGACCTTCTTTACGGTTCAGCGCCTGCCCGGCGGTGTTGAGCGCATCTAGCACTTTCACCGCATGGGTTAAGAACTGCTCGCCAGGTAACGTCAGTTGCGCCCCGAGCCGTCCGCGCTCAAAGAGGCGGGTGCCGGTCAGTTGCTCCAGTTCGTTAAGCGTTTTGGAAAGCGCAGGCTGGCTGAGGTTAAGGGTTTCGGCTGCGCGCCCCAGGGTTCCTTGTTGAGCGACAGCGACAAATGTATGAAGATGGCGCAATCGGATGCGCTGACTGAACAGACTATTTTTTTCCATAAGCGATGTTAAGAACAGAGCGATGCCGGTGACAAGTAAAGTTGTTTGTTTTTGATAACTTGATTGCAAAATATTATTAACATTTAACTTATTTAAGTAACAGCACTTTCTCTTCGGAGGCGAAAATGATCCATGTCGTAGGCCACCTGAATCCGGACAGTGACGCCATTTGCACCGCTTTTATGGCTGCCCGCTGGTTGAACATGCGCGGACGTCAGGCCTCGGCCTGGCGCCTGGGTGAACCCAATCGCGAAACCCAATTTCTGTTTGAGCGTGCGGGGCTGGACATGCCGCGGTTACTGACGATGCCGCTGACAGACCTCGACGTCTGGCTGGTGGATTTCACCGAGCCAGCGCAGGGACCGGAAACCCTTATGGCGAGCAATATCGTGGGTATTATCGATCATCACCGTCTGGGTGGACTGGTGACCCGTTTGCCGCCAGAAGTGTGGATAAAGCCGGTGGGCAGCAGCGCCACGCTGCTATGGCAACTGATGAGTCCGGAGGACAGGGCGCAGATAACGTCTGCGCAGGCGTTATTACTATTGGGCGCAATATTGAGTGACACTGTCACGCTTCGCTCGCCAACCACCACGGCGGATGACCGTCAGGCCGTTGAAGCACTGACAACGCGTGCCGGGGTTGAGCTGGCGGCGTTCAGCGCTGACCTGCTGAGTGCTAAAACCAGCGTCGAAGGATTAAGTGCCAGTGAACTGCTGCAAAAAGATATCAAGCGTTTCACCATCAAGGGTCAGCAGGTGAGCGTTGCGCAGATCGAACTGTATGCATTGAGCCAGGTCGCCGACGTGATGGATGCCCTGCGGCAAGAAATGGCCGATTATGCGACCCGCAGCGGGGCGGATTTGGTGGTGCTGATGTTGACGGATATCAACGCTGGCAATTCGCAACTCTGGTTTGCCGGCCCGCGCCAACTGGAACTGGCACAACCGGTGACGGTAGAGGGGATGTTGAGCCGCAAGAAACAGATGCTGCCGTGGCTCGAAAGCCATGTTGCGAAAATAGACCAGGCCTGACAAAACGGGCTGAGAGATTCAGCCCGTTCTCTTCATCAAACGTCGAAAAAGACGGTTTCGTTTTCTCCTTGCAGGTGAATATCGAAGATATAGACGATCTCGCTACCACGCTGTTCGCGGCGGGCAATCAGGGTCTGACGGCGAACTTCCCATTCGATCAGATTGAGCACCGGATCGCGCTGATTGGCTTCTTGCTCATCCGCAAAATAGAGACGGGTGTTCAGGCCAATGTTGATGCCGCGCGCGACGATCCACAGATTAACGTGGGGAGCCATCAGGCGGCCATCGCGTCCCACAACACAGCCCGGCTTAATGGTATCGAAACGCCACACGCCGCTGTCGAAGTCTGAACAGGTTCGTCCCCAGCCGCGAAAGTCCGCGTCGAGTGGCTTATCTTCCTGACGGTCAGCCGGATGGTTGTAGCGTCCATGGGCGTTGGCCTGCCAGATCTCCAGCAGCACATCGCGCACCGGCGTACCGGAACCATCAATTACCCGCCCCTCGATCACAATACGTTCGCCTTCGGTATGGCTATTGGTCAGCGTGGAGCTGAAGTTTTTCTCAAAGATGTGAAATCCAGCGGCGTCAGGCGCAAGCCCAATGTGCACATACGGTCCCGCCGTCTGCGAGGCGGTTTCCTGCAAATACTCTTTCATTGCGCGCCTCCCTGAGTGCGGTTTTCAAACAACGTAGCGCGCTGTCCGCGAAGTACGAGGTCAAAACGATATGCCAGGCAGTCGAGCGGTACGGCGGCGTGGGTATCCAGTTCGGCAATCAATGTGCGGATCGCATCATCGTTATTGATAGTTTTCACAATTGGGCACTGTTTGATCAACGGGTCGCCTTCAAAATACATTTGCGTAATCAACCGTTGGGCAAAGGCCTCGCCGGAGAGTGAAAAGTGAATATGCGAGGGACGCCAGTCACTGACCTGATTGCGCCACGGGTAAGGGCCGGGTTTGATGGTACGGAAAAAGTAATAGCCGTTCTCATCGGTTAATACCCGTCCGCAGCCGCCAAAATTAGGATCAATCGGCGCGAGATACTGGTCTTTTTTATGACGATAGCGACCACCGGCATTGGCCTGCCAGACTTCGACCAGCGTATTTCTCATTGGGCGGCCAAAACCGTCGCGCACGTAACCGTGGACGATAATCCGTTCGCCAATCGGCAGGCCGTCTTTGGCGTAATTCATAATCAGGTCGTTATCCAGCGGGCCAAGATCGTTGTCGCTGAATACCGGCCCGGTGATTTCAGACAATGAATTCTGCAAAGAGATCAGCGCGTTGCGCGGCGAGCGCAGAACGCTGGTCTTATAGCCGGGGGCGAAGGCGGGCGGATGGCTGTTATAGTCGCGATGGATCACCTCGCGAGAGGACACTTTTTCACGCATAGCGGACTCCGGTACAGGGAAGAGATTTATTGTTTTATGATGACCTGAGGCAGTGTGTGTAAATGCGTTGTTAATTAAAAGTGAATTTATGTCGATTATTTCATAACCAGTGGCTATACCATGGCGCAAGGACTGATGCAGAGCGAATTCAGGTGAGATCACACTTTGTAAATTCTTCTCCCCAGAGTGAATGGTGTTTCCTACACTCCAGGTAACATTCACTGGAGGCATGACATTATGGCGAACACCATCACGGCAGATGAGATTCGGGAACATTTTTCGCAGGCAATGTCAGCAATGTACCAGCAGGAAGTTCCGCAATACGGCACGTTACTGGAACTTGTGGCTGACGTGAATCTGGCAGTTCTCGAAAATAACCCCACGCTGCATGAAAAACTGGCCAATGCAGATGAACTGGCGCGCCTCAACGTGGAGCGTCATGGCGCAATTCGTGTCGGAACGGCAGACGAACTGTCCACGCTGCGACGCATGTTTGCGATCATGGGGATGTTTCCGGTCAGCTATTACGATCTCTCTCAGGCCGGGGTGCCGGTACATTCAACGGCATTTCGTCCCATTGACGATGCATCGCTGTCGCGAAATCCGTTTCGCGTCTTTACCTCCTTACTGCGACTTGAACTGATTGAAAACGCGTCGCTCCGCCAGCGTGCGGCGGAGATCCTCGCGCAGCGCGATATCTTTACGCCACGCTGTCGCGAACTGCTCGACGTCTGGGAGAGTCAGAAGGGGTTTAACGCGACGCAGGCTCGCGAGTTCGTGAAAGAAGCGCTGGAAACGTTTCGCTGGCATCGCCACGCCACCGTGGATGAAAAAACCTATCATGCGCTGCATAACGAACATCGCCTGATCGCCGATGTGGTCTGTTTCCCGGGCTGTCACATTAATCATCTGACACCCAGAACGCTGGATATCGACCGGGTGCAGTCGATGATGCCGGAATGCGGCATTGAACCGAAAGTCCTTATCGAAGGCCCGCCGCGCCGTGAGGTGCCGATTCTGCTGCGCCAGACCAGCTTCAAAGCGCTGGAAGAACCTGTGCTGTTTGCGGGCGAAATGCAGGGGACACACACGGCCCGCTTCGGCGAGATTGAACAACGCGGCGTGGCGCTGACGATAAAAGGGCGTCAGCTATACGATGAATTACTGCGCCATGCCGGTACCGGGAAAGACAACCTGACGCATCAACTGCATTTGCAGGAGGTGTTTAACGCGTTTCCGGACAGCGAATTCCTGCTGCGCCAACAGGGACTGGCCTGGTTCCGCTATCGTCTGACGCCGTCAGGCGAAGCGCACCGCAATGCGATTCATCCTGGCGACGATCCGCAACCGCACATTGAACGTGGCTGGGTGCAGGCGCAGCCCATCACCTATGAAGATTTCCTGCCTGTCAGCGCGGCGGGGATTTTTCAGTCGAATCTCGGTAACGAAACGCAGGCGCGCAGTCATGGCAATGCCAGCCGCGAGGCCTTTGAACAGGCGCTGGGGTGTCCGGTGTTTGACGAGTTTGTGTTGTATCAGGAAGCGGAAGAACGCAGCAAACGGCGTTGCGGCCTGCTTTAATCCAGGTATCCTGTAGGGATCTGCGATTAACGGGTAAATATGGACATGATCAAACCTGGTATTCCACTGATTCAAACCGTACAGGGACAGCTAATGGGTGTCGTCCAGGACGACATCCACCTTTGGCGCGGTATTCCTTACGCCGCGCCACCAACGGGGAAATGGCGTTGGCGCGCGCCGCAGCCGGTTACTCCCTGGTCCGGGATTCGTGACGCCAATACCTTCTCCAGCGCCAGCTGGCAGGACATTGAGTACTGCAAAGAGTTGGGCGGCGGCGATCCCGGCGCATTTTCTGAAGACTGTCTCTATCTCAACGTCTGGTCTCCGGCGGAACGTCATCAGCCGCTTCCGGTGATGGTCTGGCTGCACGGCGGCGGCTACACCATTGGCGCAGGTAGTCTGCCGCCTTATGACGGCGTTGCGCTGGCAAAGCGCAACGTGGTTGTCGTGACCGTCAACTATCGTCTCGGTCACCTCGGCTTTTTTGCTCATCCGGCACTGGAAGGCGAAGAGGGCGAGGCTCTCAATAACTTTGCTTTGCTCGACCAGATAGCGGCGCTGCGCTGGGTACAGGAAAACATCGCTGCGTTCGGCGGCGATCCGCAAAACGTGACGCTGTTTGGTGAGTCGGCCGGGGCGCGCAGCGTACTCTCGCTGCTGGCTTCGCCGCGCGGAAAAGGGTTGTTTCATAAAGCGATTGTGCAGAGCGGCTACACGTTGCCGGACACGCCTCGTGAAATCGCGCTGGAAAACGGCGTTGCGCTGGCTGAACACTTTGGTTTGCAGAATGCAACGGCGGAACAGCTACGCGCGATTCCGGCCGAGGCCTTCTGGCCGTTGGGCGCACCGTACAAAATTGCGCCAACACCTGTCTCTGGCGATGCGGTACTGCCGGAGCCGATGCTGGACGTCTTTTTCGCCGCCAGACAGCACCCGATGCCGGTGATGATTGGTTCTAACAGCGATGAAGCCAGCGTGATGGCGGTTTTCGGCATCGATCTTGCCGGACAAATTCAGAAACTGCGTCGTGAACGCAGGCTGGGACTCGGCCTGATTAAGCTACTGTATCCGGGCGTGAAGGGCGATGAAGAACTGGGACGGCAGGTGTGTCGGGATATGGCGTTTACGGCATTAGGCTACGTGGTGATGCAGGCGCAACAGCGGGTCGGCGAGCCGTGCTGGCGGTACTGGTTTGATTACGTTGCGGAATCGGAGCATCACACCTATGCCAACGGCGCCTGGCATGGCAACGAAGTGCCTTACGTGTTTAATACTCTAACGCTCGCTGAACCTTCACGAAATTATGTAAACGAAAACGATCTCGCCTTTGCTGTCCACGTTGCGGATTACTGGGTCAATTTTGCCCGTCATGCCAGTCGGAGTTGCGATGTGCTGCACGGACCGGTCCGTTGGCCGGCCTGTATTCAGGGCCGCGATCGGTTGTTACGTATTGGGCTGAATAAGTTTGCTGGTTTTAAGGTGGAGAACCGGTTTATGCGGGCGCGACTTGCGCTCTTTAAACGGGTGATGACCCAGCACGTCAGTCTCGACTAGCTTTGCAAAAGTTGAAAGTTAGCGCGGGGAACTTTACGTGGGAATCAGGCTGTTCCCATCGACACAAAATATTTTCCATTTTGTTCAGATAATCTGCGGCCAACAATTGGATTATTAATCAATTTTGTCTAGAGTGAGCGGTCAGAATTATGCATCTTCTTGCCGCTGTCGAGCGCCAGCGCGGGACCCTTCACATGACCAGAAGGATTTACTTTCAGGTATGAATCGCAGACGATTTATTAAAGGTTCAATGGCAATGGCCGCCGTGTGCGGTACCAGTGGTATTGCATCACTTTTCACCCGTGCCGCGTATGCGGCGGAATCCGACATTGCGGACGGACAAACCGTCCGCTTTGATTTTTCCGTGCTGCAATCAATGGCGCACGATCTCGCGCAGAAACCGTGGGGCGGTGCGCCGCGCGCATTGCCCAATACGCTGGCGAATCTGACGCCGCAGGCCTACAACAGCATTCAGTATGATGCCGCGCAATCGCTGTGGAACAACGTCGAAGGCCGTCAGCTGGACGCGCAGTTCTTTCACGTTGGGATGGGCTTCCGTCGTCGCGTGCGCATGTTCTCCGTCGATTCCAGCACCCATCTGGCGCGTGAGATCCACTTCCGCCCGGAACTGTTTAAATACAATGATGCCGGCGTTGATACCAGACAACTGGAAGGGCAAACCGATCTCGGTTTTGCCGGTTTCCGTGTCTTTAAAGCGCCTGAGCTGGCGCGTCGCGACGTGGTTTCTTTCCTCGGTGCGAGCTATTTCCGCGCCGTCGATGATACCTATCAGTACGGGCTTTCCGCGCGTGGTCTGGCGATAGACACCTACACCGACACCAAAGAAGAGTTCCCGGATTTCACCGCCTTCTGGTTCGATACGGTGAAACCCGGCGCCACCACCTTTACCGTGTACGCGCTGCTGGACAGTCCGAGCATCACCGGTGCCTATAAGTTTGTGATTCACTGTGAGAAGAGCCAGGTGATCATGGACGTTGAAAACCGTTTGTATGCTCGCAAAGACATCAAACAGTTGGGCATCGCGCCGATGACCAGCATGTTCAGCTGCGGCAATAACGAACGCCGCATGTGCGATACCATTCATCCGCAAATCCATGACTCCGATCGTCTGGCAATGTGGCGGGGCAACGGCGAGTGGATTTGCCGCCCACTGAATAACCCGCAAAAGCTGCAATTCAACGCCTATACCGATAACAACCCGAAAGGGTTCGGCCTGCTGCAACTGGATCGTGATTTCTCCCACTATCAGGACATCATGGGCTGGTACAACAAGCGCCCAAGCCTGTGGGTGGAACCTCGTAACAAGTGGGGCAAAGGCACCATCGGGCTGATGGAGATCCCGACAACCGGCGAAACGCTGGATAACGTGGTCTGCTTCTGGCAGCCGGAAAAGGCCATCGAAGCGGGTGATGAGCTGGAATATAAATACCGTCTGTACTGGAGCGCACAGCCGCCGGTCCGTTCGCCACTGGCGCGCGTGATGGCCACCCGCACCGGTATGGGCGGATTCCCGGAGGGCTGGGCGCCGGGCGAGCACTATCCAGAGAAATGGGCGCGACGTTTTGCAGTCGATTTCGTCGGTGGCGATCTGAAAGCGGCCGCACCGAAAGGCATTGAGCCGGTGATTACGCTGTCCAACGGCGAAGCGAAGCAGATTGAAATTCTCTACGTTGAGCCGTTTGACGGTTACCGCATCCAGTTTGACTGGTATCCCACGTCGGACTCGACCGAACCGGTGGACATGCGTATGTTCCTGCGCTGCCAGGGCGACGCGATCAGTGAAACCTGGCTGTACCAGTATTTCCCGCCGGCGCCGGATAAACGGACCTACGTCGACGATCGCGTGATGCGTTAATCTGCGCCAACGCCCTTCGAAATGCGAAGGGCGTCAACAGCCAGGCATGCGAAATATCTGTTCAGGAATTAAACACGATCCTGTTCGCATTTTTCCCTAAGTCAAATGGGTAAGCTGATGGAGTGTATTTCTTATACACATGGTTTATCACTAACAGGGAGAGCGTATGTTTCCAGAATACAGAGATCTGATTTCCCGACTGAAATCCGAGAATCCTCGCTTTTTGTCGCTTTTTGAAAAGCATAACAACCTTGATCATGAAATTGCCAGGCTGGAAGGTTCCGATGGTCGGGGATACAATCTCGAAGTCGTTCGGCTGAAAAAACAGAAACTTCAACTGAAGGACGATATGCTCAAAATACTGCAGAAAGAAAGTGTTGACGCGGGATAATCCGCATTTATGAGCCGCCAGCCCTGGCGGCTTGAGAGAGATGACAAACCTTATCCTGATACCGGATAAGAAGAGATCACCTCATTAAAAATCAGGAAAATCAATTTATTGATTTTCGGCTGATAATTACAGAGAAGGAAAAACCACGCTTTTTCCTTCTCTGTCAGCAATCTAAGCCGCCAGCCCTGGCGGCTTTTTTGTGCCTGAAACTCAGCGATGTGGTAAAACCAGGTGGCATCCCGCGTGGGTATAACGCTGAACAATATCATCCGCTAACGCGCTGTCACTGATAATCGTTTTAATGCAAGAGAGCGTGGCGACGGCATGGGGTTCCACTGCATCAAACTTTGAATGATCGGCCATCAGTATCACTTCTCGTGAACGCTGAATAATCCGCGTTTTCACGCCGACTTCAAACAGGGTGGCGTTAGTGATCCCCGTGGCCAGCGACAGCGCATCGCAGGAGATAAAGGCCCGTTCCACTGAAAACGCATTGAGCATCTCCAGCGCCAGGCTTTCACCTACCGAAAAGTAACCCGGACGAATAAGCCCGCCGATAATGTAACTTTCGACGTGCGGAAAACAGCCCAGTTCATTGGCGATTTTGATGTCGTTGCAGATGACCTTCACACGTGCATCGGCCAGACATTTCGCCAGTTCGAGACAGGTCGAGCCGGAATCGAGAAAGAAACAGTCACCGTCTTTGATCATCGTGCGGGCAAGGGCAGCAATCTCTTTTTTTGCCTCGGATTGCAGTGTCCGCTTAACCTCAAAGACATACTCTTTGTCGTCCATACTGTCGTCGAAATCCAGACAGCCATGACCGCGAGTCATACCGGGATACTGGCTGGCGATATACTGGAAATCGCGACGGACGGTCGCCTCCGCATAACCAAACAGTTCCATGGCCTGTTGGGTGGAGAGATGACGATGTTGCCACAGATAGTGCAGCATCTGTTTGATACGGTCAGGGCGCTGTTGGCTCATCGAAGCAATCTCCTCTTACAGTCCTGCAAACCGGGATAACGTGGTGTGATAATTCTCTGATGAGAACAGTGCACGCCCCACGACAAGATGTTGTGCGCCCGCCGTCGCCAGGTGTTGTGCCGCAGAAAGCGTAATGCCGCCATCGGCCCAGCACACGGCTTGTGGAAAATACTCACGCACCTGGCGGACTTTGGCGCACAGGGTGGGAATAAACTGTTGTCCGACCCCGTCTGGTTCGCTGGTCATCACCATTAGCGCATCCAGTTGCGGGGCCAGATAGCGATACCCGTCAATTGGCGTGGCGGGATTCACAGCCAGCCCGGCTTTTGCGCCGATTTCGCGAATTTCTGCCAGCGTCTCAGAAGGGTATGCCAGCGCTTCGGCATGAACAAAAATCCATGCCGGTTTGATCTCCGCCAGGATGGGAAACCAACTCTGCGGGCGGGCAATCATGAAATGAAACGAAAGGGGATGCGTCGTCTGTTGGGCGACAGCCTGTACGGTTTTGAGGCCAAAGGTGATGTTGTTAATAAAGCTGCTGTCTTCGATATCCAGATGCAGTGAGCCGATATCGGCATCGGCCAGCGCGCTCAACGTCGCCCCGTAGTGCAGTGGATCTGCCGATGCGAGAGAAGGGTGCAGAATCATTATCGCCTCCGTTAACCGGTAATCTGCGCGAACAGCGCGGCGTCGGTTTGCGCGTGTCGGACTGCCGCGAGTCGTTCAGGCGAATCGATAAACTGGCTGATGCGCTGGATGGTGAGGATATGCGCATTGGCATCCGTCGCGCTGACGCACAGCAGCAGCCAGACCGGATCACACTCTTCATGCCCAAAAGCAACAGGCGTTTTTAACGTCGTGATGCTGACCTGATTATGGTTAGCGCCTTGTTCGGGCCGCGCATGAGGCAAGGCGATGCCGGGGGCAATGACATAGTACGGCCCCCAGTTCAGGGTGTTGTCGATAATACCGTCCACATAGTCTGGTTGCGCCGCGCCAAAGGTAATCAGTGGGCGAGCAGCGATTTCGACGGCCTGACGCCAGTCCCTGGCCTCTCGCTGTGCCTGTACCCACTTAACATCGTTTATCATCAGTCGTTGACTCCTTGCCGGTTAGGGTTACTCTGATAGCGATCCCCGTCGAGACTTTTGACGAAGGCGGCAGGGATCGCTGTTCTACCGGGGGTAAGCGCGCTGCTTATCCCCTTTTTTATTGCCGTATGTGATGCACTTTTTCCATAAAACGACTGACCCGCGCCTGATCGACAAAGTTGGCGAACACGCCGTCCTTTTTAAAGGTGGTGGCGGTTACGCAACCGTCGGCGATGCTCAGTTGCTCCTCGACGTTTTCCAGACACACCCCGGTATTCGCCAGCACCACGGTATCCGGTACCGTTTCTTTGACCCGCTTCAGCAGGGCGCTGTCGGTGCGTGCGCCCGCCGTCAGACCAGAGACGCAAAGGGCGTCAGGATGGTTGTTAAAGACCGTGGATTTGGCAATGGAACAAATATCGCGATTACCCAGATACACCGCCGCTTCAGGCACAATGTTGAACAGCGTTTTGACTTCACCTGCGCCGATGCGGTGCTGATGACGAATGGTCTCGCCGACGTTCGTGTCCCAGACCCCAAAGTCGCTGGCGTAGGCACCGGTAAAAATCTCGCGAATGAATTTTGCGCCCGTCGCCATTGCCAGATCGAATGATGCGACCGGATCCCACAACACATTGACGCCAAACGGAATGCGGATTTCGCTCATCAACTGCCCAATCACCCTCGCCATTGCTGCCGTGGTTTCCGGGCGAACCTTCGTGAGATAGGGAAGACTAAACTCGTTGGAAAACATGACGGCATCCACGCCGCCATTCTGTAGCGCCAGCAGATCGTCCCGGGCGCGGTCGATAACCCAGTTCATCCCTTTCTGTGCATCAAAGCTCGGGTCGCCGGGCAATGCACGCAAATGGCACATGGCAATGACGGCTTTTTCCGTTCCAATAACCTCTTTCAGCCAACTCATGAAGGTACTCCTTATTCCGATAGTTCACGTTTACGTAAGAACAGCACGACGCTGGCGACGATACCCACCGCCACGACGACGCCAATAATGCCAAGCGACATCAGCTCCGAGATTGACCAGCCAAACATGTTGCCCACGGACAGCGCGGAGATTTGCGCGTTTTCACCGGCAAAACTAAAGCCGCCCTTAAGCGCCATGTCGGTGAAATACGGGGCAAACTGCGTGGCAATCAACAGGACGGTGACCATGACAATCACGCCGCTGATCAAGGTACGAATCAGGTCGCCGCGATGGATCACCGTCGCCATACAGATAAAGAACGGTGCGACGGGCAGATCGGCAAGCGGCAGCACTTTGTTGCCGGGTAAGATGCTGGCCAGAATCAGCATGATGGGGATCAGCAGCAGACCAACGGCAATCGTGGTGGGATGGCCCAGCGTGACGGCGGTATCCAGACCGATATACACCTCGCGCCCCTTGAAATATTTCTGGAAAAATTTCCGTGCGCCGTCGGAGATGGGGAGCAACCCTTCAACAATCAGGCGGATCATGCGCGGGAACAGCACCATAATCGCCGCGACGGTAATCATCAGGCTGGCGCATCCTTTAAAACCTTCACCTGCAGCGAGGCCAAAGATCAGGCCGAGCACGACGCCGATAATGACCGGATCGCCCACCATCCCGTAGCGTTTCTGGATCTCCTGGGCATCGATGTTGCGTCCCTTCATGAACGGGATTTTTTCGTAGATAGCATCCAGCAGAACGAACAGCGGTACGGAACTCGAACCATAACCTTGCGGGATCGAGATCCCATCCAGACCGACAATGCTTTGCACGCGTTTTGCCGTCCAGTCGGCCATTTTTAGCGACAGCGCCGCGTGGCAAATGGCCCCCAGCACGCCATAAATCAGGCTACCGGTCATTAACTGGACCACTGTGCCGGTAATGGCGTAGTGCCAGTAGTTATAGATATCGACGTTCATGGTTTTGGTCAGACGAGTGACCAGCATCGCAACGTTGAGCAGAAAAATGATCGGGATAATCATTGCGCCAATGGCGGTGGCGTACCCGACGCCGGAAGCCGGCCCTGCGCCGACGTCAAACACATGCAGGGTCAGGCCGAAGCGTTCAATCATCACTTTGATGGGCGGGCTGAGGCTGTCGATCGCCATCACGATCACCAGTCCCATCCCGACAAAACCAATCCCTACCGTCACCCCGGCCTTGATCGCCTGCAGCCAGGGAATACGGAAGATCAACCCAATCACAATCATGATGATGGGGACAAAAACAGTACCGCCGAGAGACAGGATGTAGTCAAACATAGTGCCTCCTTGTTATTGCGTTAACAGTGCCTTGATTTCTTGTTTTAAGGCGTCGTCGTTAATTCCCGTTAGCAGGGCCGCGCCGTTTAACGTGGGAACACCGTAATCGTTGTTGGTGCGCATGGAGGTCACAATCAGGTCCATGCCGTTACAGTTCAGCGGGATCTCATTAAGACAGCACTGGGCGGTGCTTGCCGCAATGCCTTGCTCGGCAAGGAACTCCTGCAACTTGTGTGCAATCATGGTTGACGTCGACATGCCGGTACCGCATGCCACAAGGATCTTTTTCATAATGGATTTGCCTCTTGTGTAGTGCCTGAATCAGGCTCAACGGGAAAGTGCTCGGCTGGCAGGCCAGCCAGGGCGGTCAATAAGCGAATGCAGTCAGTCAAATCACGCAGACTGGCGACTTCCGCCGGAGAATGGGTATAACGACAAGGGATGGAAAGGCTGGCGCAGGGAATGCCGTCCTGCTCAACCTGGATATAACCGGTTTCGGTGATGACGCCAGGCGCCACTTCGCGCTGCACGGGAATATGGTGCGCAAGAGCCGTTTGCTCGAGCATCTGGATCAGCCGTGGTGGTGTAATTAATCCCGCCAGCGTGCCACGACCGTGGTAGTTCAGACAGGTGATGCCAACGCCCTGATTGACGCGAACCTCTGAGTAGTCCTGCAGATCCGGCGTATCGCAGGACGGCGTGATATCAATACCGATTGCAAGATCTGGTTTAACGCGACGTAAAACCGGGACAATGCCGCGGATGTTGAACTCTTCCTGCACCGAGGCCACCAGATACACCGCGATATCCAGCGACGCCGCACCGATGGCATCCGCGACGCCCAGTAGCGCGGTACATCCCAGACGATCGTCCAGCGCTTTGCTACACACCAGGTCGTTCGCCAGCAGTTGCGGCGGGTTATACAGCGTAACCGGTGTGCCAACCTGAATGCCCATCCGCTGGGCGTCGGCTTTATCTTTCGCGCCAATATCAATCCACAGTTTATCGACGGAAGGCGACTGCGTGCGTTCATCCCCCTTTGCGAAGTGGTACGCCTTAATGCCGATGCATCCCATCACCGGGCCGTTATCCCCGGCAAGCGTGACCATCGAGCCGGACATGGTGACCTGCGCCGGGCCGCCCACGCGTTCGAAGCGCAAAAAACCCGACGGCTCAATTTTGCGCACCATAAAGCCGACTTCATCCATATGGGCAAACATCATCAGGCGCAAGGCGTTTGGGTTATCACTGCCGTAGCGGGCGACGACATTTCCTAAGCGATCGCGCCAGACCTCTTTTGCCTGACGTGTAAATTCGCGTAGCATGACCTCAGCGACGCTGTTTTCATGCCCAGAAACCGCATTGAGATGCAAAAGCGAGAACAGTGTTTCCTGCACAGAAAATGACATAAGGATCTCCGTAGACGATAAAACAATCACTCGTTGAGCGTTTTATAGGCGCTGGCTGGGCGAATAATTGTGAGCTGCTTCACGTGGAAATAGCGAAAGCTGAGGAAATAAAAAATAATGTGAGGTGAGTGGAATAAAAACGCTCAATGCTGATGAAAGTCTGAACGTGGGAGGAAGGAACGGGTGAGTGAAATTATTGAGATCGATGACACGCTGCAGCTACGGGCGGTTGAAGAATGTCACGTTGCCGGCCTGTATCAACTGGTATGTAAAAACAAGGCCTGGCTAATGCAGTTCTTTGACTGGCCGCAGTACGTCAATACGGAAGAGGATACGCGCAAAACGGTGCAGGGTAATATGATGCTGCATCAGCGGGACTACGCCAAAATGTTCCTCATTTTTGCCGGCGAGGAGATGCTGGGCGTGCTGTCGTTCAATCAGATTGAGCCGTTGAACAAAGCGGCCTATATCGGTTACTGGATAGACGAAACGCAGCAGGGGAAAGGGATCCTGTCGCGGGCGTTGCAGGCATTTATTCACCACTATGCCGGGCGCGGCGAGATCCGTCGCTTTGTGATCAAATGCCGGGTAAAGAACCAGGCAAGCAATCAGGTTGCGCAGCGTAATGGCTTTGAACTGGAAGGCTGCCTGAAACAGGCGGAGTTTCTGAACGGGCACTATGACGATGTTAACCTGTATGCTCGCATCATTGATTCGACGCTACAGTGAGCCAATCAGCGGCGTGCGGGTGATATGCTGATCGCCGTTGAACACTTTCGGCCCGCGCAGGTGAATGGCGTCGTCTGTGGCGGCTTCCACGGTGGTATGTCCCCGGATATCAACGTGATTTTCAATCAGCACCTCACCAAGAATGCGCGCATCGCCTTCAATCAGGATATGATCGTCGAGTAAAATGGGACCGCCGCACAACACGGCGTTTCCGCCCACCAGAACGTGATGTTTAAGGACACAGTTACCTTCAATCCGCGCTTGTTCCGCCACCTGTGAACTGTAGCGTAGCGTGGGGATCGCATCGTCTCCCGTTCCGGCGATCACCTGCGCCCGTCCGTACACTTTCGCGCAATCGCAAATCCAGACGTCGTTTTCGTCATTTCCTTCAATCAGCGCCTCTTCAAAGACCTCTGCCCGATGCTCAATAAAGGCGTAACTGACGATGGCATCGCCATAGATTTGTGCCTGATGGACAATGCGTGAATGGCTGACCGTGGCGCGGTCATAGATTTGCAGGATCTGATCGCGCTCGATGGTCAGGCCGCGCGCCGCGATGATTTCCGATTGCTGCAAAATTCGCGCATCGCCAAAGAGGTGGCAATCGCCACGGACCGTGGATGACTGAATAGTGACGTTGTCACTTATTCTGGCGCCGTGACTGAGTTCAGCGCGGTCAATCCAGACATTATCGCTAATGTGAACGTTGTCGCGCAGAAGACAGGGTTGTGTGATACGCGAATTGCCCGAAATCGTACAGCCGGAAAAGGCCAGCGTATTTTCGTCGTAAATCCAGCAGTGTCCGGCGTGGTCCAGCACGCTTTCATCATCAATCCAGCCGCCGGCGTCACCGGCTTTCACATCATTAAAGTCAATGAGTGCAATAATCTGGCGTAGTAATACGCTCATTTTATTGCCATTATCCTGGTAGCTGAACGCGCGCGGTTCGTCGCTGAGTCGGTATTTACGCATGAAGGCATTCCGTTTAGTGGCTTACTCTAACCGTAGCAAATTCTGCGGCACTGGCTAAAACGGATGAAATTCCATAAAATGCATTTCAAATATACTTTATAAAATAAACAAAATGAGTAACAGCAAGCATAGCGATCGTGTTCTGAACCTTCCCGCCGGCTACTTTGGCATGGTGCTGGGAACGATTGGAATGGGGTTTGCCTGGCGTTATGCCAGCCAAATCTGGCCTGTCAGCCACTGGTTTGGTGATGGTCTGGTGATTCTGGCGATGATGATATGGGGGCTGCTGACGCTGGCGTTTATCACGCGTCTGATTCGTTTCCCGCACAGCGTGATTGCTGAGATTCGCCATCCGGTGATGAGCAGTTTTGTCAGCCTGTTTCCGGCCACCACAATGCTGGTGGCGATGGGTTTTGTACCGTGGTGTCGTCCGCTGGCGATGGGGTTGTTCAGCGTCGGGGTGGTTATTCAACTGGTTTACGCCGCGTGGCAGACCGCCGGGCTGTGGCGCGGCTCGCATCCGCAAGAGGCGACGACGCCCGGACTGTATTTACCGACGGTCGCCAACAACTTTATCAGTGCGATGGCCTGCGGCGCGTTAGGCTATACCGATGCCGGACTGGTCTTTTTAGGCGCCGGCGTCTTTTCCTGGCTGAGCCTGGAACCGGTTATTCTGCAACGTCTGCGCAGTGCCGGGGAATTACCCACTGCCATGCGGACTTCGCTGGGGATCCAGCTTGCGCCTGCGCTGGTGGCCTGTAGCGCCTGGCTGAGCGTCAACGGCGGCGAGAGCGACACGCTGGCGAAAATGCTGTTTGGCTACGGCCTGCTGCAACTGCTGTTTATGCTCCGCCTGATGCCCTGGTATTTGTCGCAGCCGTTTAACGCCTCATTCTGGAGTTTCTCGTTCGGCGTGTCGGCGCTGGCGACCACCGGATTACATCTTGGTCACGCCAGCCCGTCGGGCTTTTTTCACACGCTGGCGCTGCCGCTATTCATCTTTACCAATGTTATCATTGCATTATTGCTGGTACGCACGTTCGCGCTGCTGATGCAGGGAAAACTGCTCATTCGCACAGAGCGCGCGGCATTACTGAAATCTGAGGATAAAAAATGACCCTTCGTGACGAAAATTACTTCACTGAAAAATACGACTTAACCCGCACTCACTCGGAAGTGCTGGAGGCGATGAAGGTCGTTAAACCGGGAAAAACGCTGGATTTGGGCTGTGGCAATGGGCGTAACAGTCTCTATCTGGCGGCGAAGGGCTTTGACGTGACCGCGTGGGATAAAAATCCGATGAGCATTGCCAACGTCGAGCGAATTAAGGCGGCAGAAGGGCTGGACAATCTCCAGGCCAACGTGGTGGATCTCAACGCGCTAACGTTTGAGGGCGAATATGATTTTATTCTCTCCACCGTGGTGATGATGTTCCTCGAAGCCAAAACGATTCCGGGCTTAATCGATAATATGCAGCGCTGTACTAAACCAGGCGGTTATAACCTGATTGTTGCCGCCATGGATACCGCTGATTTTCCGTGCACCGTGGGTTTCCCCTTTGCGTTTAAAGAAGGAGAACTTCGTCGTTATTACGAAGGCTGGGATTTACTGAAATATAATGAAGATGTTGGTGAATTGCATCGTACTGACGCCAACGGTAACCGAATTAAACTGCGCTTTGCCACGCTGCTGGCACGTAAAACAGCCTAAGTCGATGTTCCGCTAACCCCCTCTGCGCCCAGCATTTTTCTTAAAAATGGGCGCTCTGAAAAAATTGTGCTTTGGTTACCATTTTTAATCCAACGCAGATGATTTCCCTTTGCTACTATTTCAACTGCATATTTGCATATTCTAAGGGATCGTTTCATGCGTACTCATACTTTATTTAAAGTTGCAGTGCTTACTGGTTTACTGGCGTTATCTGGCTGTGCCTCAAAAGTGACGCAGCCTGATAAATACTCGGGTTTTTTAAAAGACTACTCAGGTCTTAAGGAAACAAAATCTGCTACGGGGCATCCGGTATTGCGTTGGGTTGATCCCAACTTTAGTGATACCAAATATGACAACATTGTCTGGAACCCAATAACCTATTATCCGGTCCCGAAACCTTCCACACAGGTTGGACAGAATGTGCTGGATCAGTTGTTAAACTACACCAACACAAAAATGAAGACCTCTATTGGTCAACGTAAGCCGCTGGTGACCACGCCGGGACCGCGTAGCCTGATCTTCCGCGGGGCGATCACCGGGGTGGATACCAGCAAAGAAGGGCTGCAGTTCTATGAAGTGGTGCCTGTGGCGTTGGTGGTTGCCGGTACCCAAATGGCAACCGGTCACCGCACGATGGACACCCATCTCTACTTTGAAGGCGAGTTAATTGATGCGGCGACCAATAAGCCGGTGATTAAAGTCGTGCGTCAGGGTGAAGGCAAAGATCTGAATAACCAGAATACGCCGATGGCATTTGAGACGCTGAAACAAGTGGTTGATGACATGGCGACGGATGCCACCATGTTTGATGTAAACCAGAAATAATCGTGACGCGCCATCGTTTGATGGCGCGTTTCTTTATGCTGTCCGGCGGCGCAACAGCGCCGGTGGACGGGCAAACATCACCAGGTTTCCCACCAGAATCAGAATCAGTCCCACTACCGCATTCACCTGCCAGCTATAACCTTCATAAACCGTAGAAAATGACAGCGCAACCAGCGGAAAGAGCAATGTGCTGTACGCGGCATTACTCGCGCCAATTCTTCCTACCAGCGTAAAGTAGGCACCGAAGGCGATGACCGATCCGAATACTGCCAGATACAGCAGGGCGCCGATGTAGCTGAAGGTCCATTGCGGAGTGAAGTTATCCCCGCGCAGAAGGGCAATCGTTGCAATCAGCAGCGTGCCGTACAGCATGGCCCAACTGTTAGTAGTCATCACTTCCAGACCTTTTTTCTGATGGCGCAGGCTGATCATATTTCCCAGAGAGAAACCAAATGTCCCCAGCGCGCTCAGACCAATCCCCAGCAGCAGCGATCCGCTAAATCCGCTGTTCATCAGATCCTGCCAGAAGAGGGTGACGATACCCGTCAGTCCCAGCGCGGCGGCGCAGTAAAACCGCAGCGGAGGTTTTTGCCCAAAGAAGAAGAAGCTATTCACCGCGTTAAACAGCACCGCCATGGAAAAGATAACTGATTCTAGTCCGGTATTGATCCAGGCGGCCGCCGTGTAAAAACACCAGAAGTTAAAGCAAAAAACGCAACTGCCTTGCAGCAGACAAAACAGATGGTCACGTAACGACAGCGTCCGTAACTTTCCACGAATCTGCATAATCAACATCATCAACGCCGTCGCCACCGCAAAACGCCAGAAAATCGAGACGGGTGCGGCAACCGGACCTTGCTGTAAATAAATAGCGATCCACGTGGTACCCCAGATCACCACGACCAGACAATATAATAGTGCGTTCATTATTTTCTCCCTTCATACCTAATAATTCACTGTCGCAGATTGCACGGGCGACGCGCTTTCATCGGATTGCGGGATACTTGCAAAATCTTGCGCTTTTTTCCGTCGGACGGGTGGTAACCGCAATGACCTGCGATAGACTGAATGCCTGAATAACAGTGTTTATGTGGTGGTATGACCCGGTCCTACGATGCCTTTGAAAAGTTGAGTCAGCACAATGCCGTGTTACACGAGTCGGTCGAGCTGCGCTCGGGCGTTCAGTTAGCTGCATGGTCGAATAAGCGCGATACCATCACGCAGTATTGCGATCATCACACGCTCAGTCTGTATGTAGCGGATGGCTACGAGAGCTATCAAAAAACGGCCTCAGGCTGGAAAAATGGGGGCGGCCCGGACCGGTTTTGCCTGTTGCCAAAAGAGAGTGAATCTACCTGGGATATCCGCGACGACCTCTCGTTCGTGCATCTTTACTGCACTGACGCGCATTTGCGTGAAGTCGGGGAAAAAGTCTGGGATAAAAGCCCTTACCGTTTTACGCTGGATGAACGGACGTTTGGCAACGATCCAGGAATTACAGCGGTTTACCGCCAGTTTTTACTGGGCAACGACTGGCACCAGCCCGCGAATCACCTGACGCTCAGTGCCGCGTCGTCATTGCTGATGACCCATCTTATTCAACACTACAGCAACGTGCAGTGGCGATTGCCGACGGTAACGGGTGGACTCGCGCCGGTGACGCTGCGTAATGTGCTGGCTTATATCGACGCCCATTTGGCGGAGCCGCTGACGCTAGCCGATCTGGCGCATGAAGCTGCGCTGAGCGAATTTCATTTCGCCAGAATGTTCCGCCAGTCGATGAAAATGGCACCGCATCAGTACGTGATGCAGCGCCGGATGGCAGTGGCAAAGCAACTGGTCTGTCACTCACAGCGTCCGTTAACGGAGATTGCGCTGGCCTGCGGATTCAGTTCGCCAAGTCACTTCAGTAACCGTTTCAAGCAGGTGACCGGGAAGACGCCATCGCAGCTACGCGCGTCGCGCCAGCCTTAAGACGGTGTAACAGATCCCGCCCGCGATCAGCCCCCAGAACGCCGAACCAATTCCGTACAGCGTCAGCCCGCTGGCGGTGACCAGAAACGTCACCACGGCGGCATCACGTTCGTTTTCATGACTCAACGCCTGATACAGGCTACCCGAAATCGTACCCAGCAGTGCCAGTCCTGCCAGCATCTGAATACCGCTCGTCGGCAGCGCCGCCATCACCCCGGTAATGGAACTGCCGAAAACGCCGGCTAACAGGTAGAACACGCCAGCAGCAGCGGCGGCCAGCCAGCGTTTTGCTGCATCCGGATGGGCCTCCGGACTCTGGCAAATCGCCGCCGTGATAGCGGCAATGCAGATGGAATAAACGCCGAAAGGAGATAACAGCAGCGCCAGTAATCCGGTGACAATAATCAGGGGCGAGACGGGGACATCGTAACCTGCAGCTTTCATGGTCGCCACACCGGGCGCATTCTGCGACGCCATCGTCACCAGAAAGAGCGGTACGGCAATCCCCAGACTGTGGGCCAGCGAAAACTGAGGGGCAATAAACGTGGGCAACACCGGGGTCATCGCTAACGAAGAGGTGGCAATGTCACCTTCAAATAACGCAATGGCCGCACCCGCAATCAGCGCCGCAATCACCGCATAGCGCGGTGCAATACGCTTCAGAATCAACCACGCCAACAACATGCCGCCACAAAGCAGAAACTGATCATTGAGACTGGCAAATGCCTGCAGGCCAAAGCGGAGCAAAATCCCGGCCAGCATGGCTGCCGCCAGCGAATGGGGGATGACCTGCATCAGGCGGGCGAATAATCCGGTCACGCCGCACAACACGATCAGCGCGTTGGCGATGATGAACACGCCAATCGCCTCCGGCAGCGTCAGTCCCTGGAGTCCAGTCACCAACAGCGCCGCACCGGGTGTTGACCATGCCGTCAATACAGGCGCACGATACCAGAGCGTCAGGATCAACGTACTGATCCCCATCGCGAGGCCCAGAGCGCTCATCCAGCCGGCAATTTGCGCGGTACTGGCACCCGCCGCCACGGCGGCCTGCCAGATGATGGCCGCTGAACTGGCATAGCCGACCAGTACGGCGACAAAGCCAGAAAGCAGCGTGGGTAAGGGGAGGGAAAATGAACGCATAGGCATTCCTTGTGCGTTATAACGGTCATTTAATCTAGCATCTGGGCGTTATAACGTACAAGTGGTAAGCTGATGTTTTGGGAGGATATCAATGGACAACCTGACACACTATCTGGCGAACACCTTGAAAACATTGCGCAAACAGCGTGAGTGGAGTTTATCGCGCCTGGCCGAGGCCACCGGTGTGTCAAAAGCGATGCTCGGGCAAATTGAGCGCAACGAGTCAAGTCCCACGGTGGCGACGTTATGGAAGATTGCCACCGGGCTGAATGTCCCGTTCTCTACTTTTATTTCGCCGCCGGAATCTGAGCCGTTGCCGACATTTGATCCGCAAGAGCAGGCGATGGTCGTGACGCCGTTGTTCCCGTGGGATCCGGTGCTGTGTTTTGATCACTTTTCAATTTTGCTGGCACCCGGTGCGCTCAGCGAATCCACGCCGCACGAAGCGGGCGTGATTGAACATGTGGTGGTAATCGCAGGCGATCTGGAGATGTGCATTGACCAGCAATGGCGCGTCATCAGGGCCGGAGAAGGCATTCGTTTTGCCGGCGATAGCGCCCATGCTTATCGCAACAGCAGCGAACAGACCGTGCACTTTCATTCGCTCATCCATTACCCGCGCAGTTAAGCGGGAAAACTATTTCGCAAAGCGGCGCTTCTGACTACAATAGCCGCCATTTTGCTGCTACTGGATAAAAACAACGCTATGCGCCCGTCTCCACATCGCCTTGAATTGTTAAGCCCGGCACGTGATACCGCCATCGCCCGCGAAGCCATTTTACATGGTGCGGACGCCGTCTATATCGGTGGCCCCGGTTTTGGGGCGCGTCATAATGCCAGCAATAGCCTGCAAGATATCGCGGAGCTGGTGCCGTTCGCCCATCGCTATGGCGCAAAAATCTTTGTCACGCTGAACACGATCCTTCACGACGATGAACTGGAACCCGCACAGCGACTGATTACCGATCTCTACCAGACCGGCGTGGATGCGTTGATTGTGCAGGACATGGGGATTCTGGAACTCGACATTCCGCCGATCGAACTGCATGCCAGTACCCAATGCGATATTCGCAGCGTGGAGAAAGCCAAATTTCTCGCTGACGTGGGGTTCACGCAGATCGTGCTGGCGCGTGAACTGAGTCTTGAGCAGATTCAGGCCATTCATCAGGCGACCGATGCCACCATCGAATTTTTTGTCCACGGGGCGCTGTGCGTGGCGTATTCCGGGCAATGTTATATCTCGCATGCGCAAACGGGGCGTAGCGCCAACCGTGGCGACTGCTCGCAGGCGTGCCGTCTGCCATATACCCTGAAGGACGATCAGGGACGGGTGGTGTCGTATGAAAAACACCTGCTGTCGATGAAAGATAACGATCAGACCGCTAACCTTGGCGCGCTGATCGACGCCGGTGTGCGTTCCTTCAAGATTGAAGGGCGTTACAAAGACATGAGCTACGTGAAGAACATTACCGCGCACTATCGGCAGATGCTGGATGCCATCATTGAGGATCGCGGTGACCTGGCGCGGGCTTCCGCCGGACACACGGAACATTTCTTTACCCCGTCAACGGACAAAACCTTTCATCGCGGCAGCACCGACTACTTTGTGAATGCGCGCAAAGGGGATATCGGCGCTTTTGATTCGCCAAAGTTTATCGGCCTGCCGGTCGGTGAAGTGCTGAACGTAGCGAAAGATCACCTCGACGTTGAGGTCAGCGAGCCGCTGGCGAACGGCGATGGCCTTAATGTCCTGATCAAACGTGATGTTGTCGGCTTTCGTGCCAATACGGTGGAAAAAACCGGACAAAATCGCTATCGCGTCTGGCCGAACGAAATGCCTGCCGAACTGCATAAATTGCGTCCACACCATCCGCTGAACCGCAATCTTGACCATAACTGGCAACAGGCGTTAACCAAAACCTCGAGCGAGCGTCGGGTGGCGGTGGATATTGAGTTGGGCGGCTGGCAGGAACAACTGATCCTGACGCTGACCAGCGAAGAGGGCGTCAGTATCACCCATACGCTGGATGGACAGTTTGATGAGGCCAACAACGCGGAAAAAGCGCTGAACGGGCTGAAGGAAGGGCTGGCAAAACTGGGGCAAACAATCTATTACGCGCGCGATATCGCAGTGAATTTGCCCGGCGCGCTGTTTGTGCCGAACAGCCTGCTTAATGCGTTCCGCCGGGAAGCGGTAGAGATGCTGGATGCCGCGCGCCTTGCGAGCTACCAGCGCGGCGTTCGCAAGCCGGTGTCCGAGCCTGCGCCGGTTTATCCGCAATCACACCTGAGTTTTCTGGCCAACGTTTACAACCATAAGGCGCGGGCGTTTTACCATCGTTATGGCGTGCAGTTGATTGATGCGGCCTATGAAGCGCATGAAGAAAAGGGCGAGGTGCCGGTGATGATCACCAAACACTGCCTGCGCTTTGCCTTTAATCTGTGTCCGAAGCAGGCGAAAGGCAATATCAAAAGCTGGAAGGCGACGCCGATGCAACTGGTGAACGGCGATGAGGTGCTAACGCTTAAATTTGACTGCCGTCCGTGCGAAATGCATGTGATTGGTAAAATCAAAAATCACATTCTGAAGATGCCGCTGCCTGGCAGCGTGGTGGCTTCCGTCAGCCCGGAAGAGCTGATGAAAACGCTGCCGAAGCGTAAAGGCTAACAAAGCTGCCGGATACGCATAGCGCTATCCGCCGCCCCATTAATGTGATTTAAATCCTGCCGCCGTCATGATCAGGCGAAAGAACATCCCTACGGCGGCCAGCGCCAGCACGCTGCCGCCCCACAAAATGACCAGCCACATCAGGCGTTTCCAGACAGAGTGTTGCATCAGTGATACCCCTCGCCATGTTGAACTTTGCCGCGAAACACGTAATAACTCCAGAAGGTGTAAACCAGAATAACAGGGATGATCAGTAACGCGCCGACCAGCATGAAACCCTGACTCTGCGCGGGTGCGGCTGCCTGCCAGAGCGTAATGGATGGCGGAATGATATGCGGCCAGATGCTGATCCCGAGTCCGCTAAAGCCGAGGAAAATCAGCCCGAGAGTCAACACAAAGGGCAGCGCGTGGCGGTGCGGTTGATGAAGCGTTCGCCATAGCCAGATGCTAATCACCGCAACCAGTAGCGGAACCGGCAGCAGGAACCACAGATTCGGCAGGCTAAACCAGCGTTCCGCTATCACCGGGTGTGCCAGCGGCGTCCACAGGCTGATCATCGCAATCACCAGCAGCATCAACAGCAGTAACTTTTTCGCCACGGCTCGCATTTTATCCTGCAACGGATTTTCACTTTTCATTACCAGCCAGGTGGCGCCCAACAGGGCGTAAGTGACCACCAGTCCCGCGCCGCAGAACAGGGTGAAAGGGGTGAGCCAGTCAAACGGCCCGCCGCTGAAACGACGCCCGGTGACGGCAAAACCATTGATCACCGCACCCACCACCACGCCCTGAGTGAACGTCGCGAGAATCGAACCGCAGAGAAAAGCTTTATCCCAGAACGGGCGATGCGCTGGCGTGGCTTTGAAGCGAAATTCAAAGGCGACACCGCGAAAAATCAGCCCGATAAGCATCAGCGTCAGCGGGATCGTCAGGGCGTCAATAATCACCGCATAGGCCAGCGGAAACGCGCCAAATAATCCCGCTCCGCCGAGGACCAGCCAGGTTTCATTACCGTCCCAGACCGGAGCGACGCTGTTAACCATCACATCGCGATCGTCAGCGTCGCGAATGGCAGGAAACAAAATGCCAATACCCAAATCGAATCCATCCATCACGATGTACATCAGCGTGGCGAAAACGATAATAACGAACCAGATTACCGATAAATCAATACCCATTAGCGGTGTGCCTCATGTTGAGAATCGAGGACGGCAGCAGACAGTGGTCTGGCAGGCGTGCCGGTAGGCGGCGTCGGGGAAATCGTGTCCAGCGGTCCTTTGCGGATGAGGCGGATCATGTAGCTGTAGCCCACGCCGAAGACGGCGCTATAGACGACAAAGAACGCCAGCAGAGAAATACTCATGTGCAGGTCGCCGTGAGCGGAGACCGCATCCGCCGTGCGTTGTAACCCGTAGACGACCCACGGCTGGCGGCCCACTTCCGTCGTGACCCAGCCGGCCAGAATGGCTATCAATCCTGACGGTCCCATCCATAAAGCAAAGCGCAGGAACGCTCGCGAGGTATAAAGACGCTGCCGGTAGCGTAACCACAGAGCGCAAACACCTAGCAGGATCATGAGCATACCCAGCCCCGCCATAATACGAAACGACCAGAAGACCATCGTCGAATTGGGGCGATCCTCTTTCGCAAACTCTTTAAGCGCCGGGACCTGTTTATCCAGGCTGTGAGTCAGGATCAGGCTACCCAGCACCGGGATCGCCAGACCATAGCGGGTTCGTTCCTGTTCCATATCCGGCCAGCCGAACAGCAGCAGCGGCGTCGGTTCTCCTGGCGGATTTTCCCAGTGGCCTTCAATGGCGGCAATTTTGGCTGGCTGGTGTTTGAGGGTATTCAGACCGTGCATGTCGCCAATGAGCGCCTGTAACGGTGCGACAATCAGCGTCATCCACAGCGCCATCGAAAACATGGCGCGAATAGCGGGCGTCGCGTTGCCACGCAGTAAATGCCAGGCCGCAGAGGCCCCAATAAATAACGCGCTACTGAGAAACGCCGCCACCGACATATGCAATAAGCGATAAGGGAACGACGGGTTGAAAATGACGGCGAACCAATCCACCGGCACGACCTGGCCGTTGACGATCTCATAGCCCTGCGGCGTCTGCATCCAGCTGTTGGAGGCGAGGATCCAGAAGGTGGAAATAATCGTGCCCAGAGCGACCATACAGGTGGAGAAAAAGTGTAATCCGGGGCCAACCTTGTTCCAGCCAAACAGCATCACACCGAGGAACCCGGCTTCGAGGAAGAAGGCGGTGAGCACCTCATAGGTCAGTAATGGCCCAGTGATACTGCCAGCGAACTCGGAAAACCCGCTCCAGTTGGTGCCAAACTGATAGGCCATCACCAGGCCAGACACCACGCCCATGCCAAAGTTAACGGCGAAAATTTTTGACCAGAACTGATATAGCGAGCGCCAGACAGGATTTTTGCTTTTCAGCCAAAGACCTTCCAGCACCGCAAGATAGCTGGCAAGACCAATGGTGATCGCCGGAAAGATAATGTGGAAGGAAACCGTAAAGGCGAACTGGATCCTTGCCAGATGAAACGCATCAAGACCAGACATGCATTGCTCCGCACTAAAAATTGATTCAGCGCAATTCTAGGCCGGTAAGGGTTTCAGTGGCAGAAACAGAACGGTTCTATTTAACCATAACAGTTGCGTGAATGTTACAAATTGCATCTGTTGATATAAATTCTGGAATCTGCCTTCCCGAATTGATATGAGCGGCTCTACACGACGGGCATTTTTCTGTATTTCCCTTTTATCAGGCGAGAAAAGTAAGCATAAATGATTACTTTCCCGTTCGTCTCGTTCCTGCGCCAGAAGGTGGCTATGTGGTTTCGTTTCCGGATATTCCGGAAGCGCTCACCCAGGGTGAGACCCGCCAGCAATCCCTTGATACCGCTCTGGAAGCGTTAGTCACCGCTTTTGAATTCTATTTCGAAGATAGCCAGTCGGTCCCGTTACCTTCGCCGGTGAAGGAAGATGACGACTTTGTTGAGGTCCCGCTCAGCGTCGCGTCAAAAGTCCTTTTGCTCAACGCTTTCCTGGCGTCAAAAATCAGCCAGCAAGAGCTGGCGAAACGCATTGGCAGACCGAAACAGGAAATTACCCGCCTGTTCGACTTACGACACGCAACAAAAATTGATGCGGTGCAGACGGCGGCGCGCGCGCTCGGCAAAGAACTGTCGCTTACGCTGTCGTAAACCATAACAGTTCTTAGGATGTTGAGTATTTAATTCACTGATATACACTGCAAGGATCACCTGCCACGGATCCACGAGTGAATAACAATGAAAAAGTACCAGCGTCTGGCTGAACAACTCTGCGAACAGATTGCCTCTGGGGTCTGGCAACCTGGCGATCGCCTGCCGTCGCTGCGTGAGCAGGTGGTCAGCAGCGGGATGAGCTTTATGACCGTCGGGCATGCCTATCAGCTGCTGGAAAGTCAGGGGCGGATCATTGCGCGCCCGCAGTCTGGTTATTATGTCGCGCCGCGCCCGGTTCACCAGCCAACGGTGCAACCGGCCCAGGTGATGCGCGACGAAGCGGTGGATATCAACACTTATATTTTCGAGATGCTACAGGCCAGCCGGGATGCGTCGGTGATGCCGTTTGCTTCTGCATTTCCCGATCCGCGTTTATTTCCCCTCCAGCAACTGAACCGTTCTCTGGCACAGGTGAGCAGAACAGCAACCGCGATGAGCGTAATTGAGAATCTGCCGCCGGGTAACGCGGAACTACGCCACGCCATTGCCCGTCGCTACGCCTTACAGGGCATTACCGTCTCGCCGGATGAAATCGTCATCACCGCCGGGGCGCTGGAGGCGCTCAACCTGAGCCTGCAAGCGGTGACTAAACCCGGTGACTGGGTGATTGTCGAAAACCCCTGTTTTTATGGCGCGTTACAGGCGCTGGAACGACTGCGTCTTAAAGCGCTGTCGGTTGCCACTGACGTGAAGGAGGGGATCGATCTCGCGGCGCTGGAGCAGGCGTTGCAGGCGTATCCGGTTAAAGCATGCTGGCTGATGACCAACAGCCAGAACCCGCTTGGCTTTACTCTCAGTCCGGAGAAAAAAGCGCGTCTGGTTGAGATACTCGATCGTCATAATGTGATGTTGATTGAAGATGACGTTTACAGCGAACTCTATTTTGGCCGGGAGAAACCGCTACCGGCCAAAGCGTGGGATCGGGCCGACAAGGTGCTGCATTGTTCGTCATTCTCCAAGTGTCTGGTACCGGGTTTTCGCATCGGTTGGGTCGCCGCAGGCAAACACGCCCGCCAAATCCAGCGTTTACAACTGATGAGCACACTTTCCACCAGTTCGCCGATGCAACTGGCGCTGGTCGATTATCTCTCAACGCGCCGTTATGACGCCCATTTGCGCCGCCTGCGTCGTCAACTGGCAGAACGTAAACAGCAGGCCTGGCAAACGCTGCTGCGCCATCTCCCTGCCGAAGTGAAAATACATCACAACAACAGCGGCTATTTTCTCTGGCTGGAACTGCCGGAATCACAGGATGCGGGCGAACTGACCGCACAGGCGTTGGCCCACCACATCAGCATCGCGCCGGGAAAAATGTTCTCGACCTCAGACACCTGGAAACGCTTTTTCCGCTTCAATACCGCATGGGGTTGGGGGGAACGTGAAGAAGCCGCGGTAAAACAACTGGGGCAACTCATTCGCGTGCAGATGAAATAAAACGTGCGCGCGATTCAATATAAAAGAATGGCGCGTTCTTATTTAGAAAATATCAGCAAAAACCGTACGACGTTATTTCCCGTAGACCATCATAGGAAATATCAATAGCTTTTGTTTTTCCTCCTCGTCAGCTAACCCCTTGTCTATACTCCAGAAGATAGCCACACAACGCCGCAGTCTGGGGCGTAATGCGCGTTATGTCACAACCTGATTAAATTTCCTCATGCCGGGAGGTGCGCTGACGGCGCGCCGACTATTTTTAGGAAAGGACATATATTTACGGCAAGGCTGCCGCTCAATATTTTGCGACAGGAGTAAGATCTTATGAGCAAGAAATTTGCCCGCAGCAGCCTGTGCGCGCTCAGTATGACGCTGATGACCGCGCACGCCGCCGAACCCCCCACCACGTTAGGTCAGACTGAAGGCCGCCTGGATATTATCGCCTGGCCGGGTTACATCGAACGCGGTCAGACCGATAAACAGTACGACTGGGTAACACAATTCGAAAAAGAGACCGGCTGTGCGGTTAACGTCAAAACGGCGGCGACATCGGATGAGATGGTCAGCCTGATGGCGAAAGGGGGCTACGATCTGGTCACGGCCTCAGGAGATGCCTCGCTGCGTCTGATCATGGGGAAACGCGTGCAGCCAATCAATACGGCGCTCATCCCGAACTGGAAAAACGTCGATCCTCGCGTGGTCAAAGGCGACTGGTTTAACGTGGCGGGCAAAGTCTACGGTACGCCGTATCAGTGGGGGCCGAACCTGCTGATGTACAACACGCAAACCTTCCCGACGCCACCAGATAGCTGGAGCGTGGTATTCGTCGAACAAAACCTTCCGGACGGAAAAACCAACAAAGGCCGCGTTCAGGCCTATGACGGACCGATTTACATTGCCGATGCGGCGCTGTTCGTGAAAGCCACCCAGCCACAACTGGGGATCTCGGACCCGTATCAACTCACCGAAGAACAGTACCAGGCGGTGCTGAAAGTGCTGCGCGCACAGCAACCGTTGATTCACCGCTACTGGCACGACACCACGGTGCAAATGAGCGATTTCAAAAATGAGGGCGTCGTGGCCTCGAGCGCCTGGCCGTATCAGGCGAACGCGCTGAAAGGTGAAGGACAACACATTGGCACAGTGTTCCCGAAAGAGGGCGTCACCGGTTGGGCTGATACTACCATGTTGCACAGTGAAGCCAAACACCCGGTTTGCGCCTATAAGTGGATGAACTGGTCGCTGACGCCAAAAGTTCAGGGTGATGTAGCCGCCTGGTTTGGATCGCTGCCGGTGGTCACCGAAGGCTGTAAAGCCAGCACGTTGCTGGGCGATAAAGGCTGCGAAACCAATGGTTACCGCTATTTTGACAAAATCGCCTTCTGGAAAACGCCTGTCGCTGAAGGCGGTAAATTCGTGCCGTACAGTCGCTGGACGCAGGATTACATCGCCATCATGGGCGGTCGTTAACGTCACTGGGGTGATTTATGACGTACGCAGTGGAGTTTGACAACGTCTCGCGCCTGTACGGTGACGTGCGGGCGGTCGATGGCGTCAGTATTGCGATTAAAGACGGGGAATTTTTCTCTATGCTGGGGCCATCTGGCTCCGGCAAAACCACCTGCCTGCGCCTGATTGCCGGTTTTGAGCAGCTTTCGGGCGGATCGATTGTTATCTTTGGCAAGCCTGCCAGCAATTTGCCGCCCTGGGAGCGGGATGTGAACACCGTGTTCCAGGACTATGCGTTGTTTCCGCACATGTCGATTCTCGACAATGTCGCCTACGGGCTGATGGTCAAAGGCATTGATAAAAAACAGCGTCATGCCCAGGCTCGCGAGGCGCTGGAGAAGGTGGCGCTGGGGTTTGTCTTTGAGCGCAAGCCGTCACAGCTTTCCGGCGGTCAGCGTCAACGGGTGGCGATCGCCCGGGCGTTGGTCAACGAGCCGCGTGTGCTGTTGCTGGATGAACCGCTCGGTGCGCTGGATCTGAAACTGCGCGAGCAGATGCAACTGGAGCTGAAAAAACTCCAGCAGTCGCTGGGGATCACGTTTATCTTCGTCACGCACGATCAGGGCGAAGCGCTGTCGATGTCCGATCGTGTGGCGGTATTTAACAACGGGCGTATTGAACAGGTGGATTCACCGCGTGAGTTATACATGCGACCGCGCACGCCGTTTGTTACGGGCTTCGTCGGGACAGCGAACGTTTTTGATCCGGCGATGGCCTCGAAGGTATGCGGGATGACGGGCAGCTTCTCGCTGCGCCCGGAGCATATCCGGCTCAATGTTCCTGGCGAGATCCAGGCGCAGGGGGTGATTCAGGCGGTGCAGTATCAGGGCGCCGCCACCCGTTTTGAGCTAAAGCTTACCGGCGGTGAAAAGCTGCTGGTCAGTCAGGCTAATCAGTCGGGAGAACCCTTTGCGACCACGCTTGCGCCCGGTCAGCCGGTGATGGTCTCCTGGCCGCGCGAGGTCATGGTACCGCTGGTCGAGGAGAGGTGAATGGCAATGAACGTGCTCTCCACGCCTTCACGGCCCGGCGGCTTGAGTAGACTCACCGGTTTTTTCTGGCGTTATCCCGGGTTGGGACTGTTTTTGCTGTTGCTTGGTCCGCTGATGTGGTTTGGTATTGTCTACTTCGGCTCGCTACTGACGCTGCTGTGGCAGGGGTTTTACACCTTTGACGACTTCACCATGTCGGTAACGCCGGACCTGACGCTTGCCAATCTTCGTGCGCTGTTTAATCCCGCCAATTACGACATCATTTTACGCACGCTGACGATGGCGATCGCGGTGACGATAGCCAGTGCGATTCTGGCGTTTCCGATGGCGTGGTACATGGCGCGCTACACCCGCGGCAAGATGAAAGCGTTTTTCTATATTGCGGTCATGCTGCCAATGTGGGCGAGTTATATCGTCAAAGCCTATGCATGGACCCTGCTGCTGGCAAAAGATGGCGTGGCGCAATGGTTTCTGAACCATCTTGGTTTAGAACCTTTACTGACCAGTCTGCTGACGCTGCCAGCCGTGGGAGGAAACACGCTCTCAACGTCGGGATTAGGGCGCTTTATGGTGTTCGTCTACATCTGGCTGCCGTTCATGATCCTGCCGGTTCAGGCCGCGCTGGAGCGGTTGCCGCCGTCGCTGTTACAGGCGTCTGCCGATTTGGGCGCGCGTCCACGACAGACCTTCCGTTATGTGGTTCTGCCGCTGGCGATCCCCGGAATTGCCGCCGGTTCGATCTTCACCTTTTCCCTGACGCTGGGCGATTTCATCGTGCCGCAGTTGGTGGGACCGCCGGGGTATTTCATCGGCAACATGGTCTATTCGCAGCAGGGGGCGATTGGCAACATGCCAATGGCGGCGGCGTTTACGCTGGTACCGATCGTGCTGATAGCCCTTTATCTGGCGTTCGTGAAACGTCTGGGAGCGTTTGATGCACTCTGAGCGCGCACCGTTTTTCCTCAAACTGGCGGCCTGGGGCGGGGTTGTTTTCCTGCACTTTCCCATTCTGATCATCGCCGCCTATGCGTTTAATAGCGAGGACGCGGCCTTTAGCTTTCCCCCGCAGGGACTGACGCTGCGCTGGTTTAGCGTTGCGGCACAGCGGAGCGATATTCTGGATGCCGTGACGTTGTCACTAAAAATCGCCGCGTTATCGACGGCGATTGCGTTGGTGCTTGGCACACTGGCAGCGGCGGCGCTCTGGCGGCGTGATTTCTTCGGCAAAAACGCCATCTCGCTGTTGCTGCTGTTACCGATCGCCTTACCGGGGATTGTCACCGGTCTGGCGCTATTGACCGCGTTTAAGACGGTCAATCTCGATCCGGGTTTTTTCACCATTGTGGTCGGTCACGCGACATTCTGCGTGGTGGTGGTGTTTAACAACGTGATAGCCCGCTTTCGCCGTACTTCATGGAGTCTGGTGGAGGCTTCTATGGATCTTGGCGCGAATGGCTGGCAAACCTTCCGCTATGTCGTTCTGCCGAATCTGGGTTCGGCGCTGCTGGCGGGGGGAATGCTGGCGTTCGCGCTGTCATTCGATGAAATCATCGTCACGACCTTTACTGCCGGTCATGAACGGACGCTGCCGCTGTGGTTGCTCAATCAGTTAGGGCGACCGCGTGACGTACCGGTGACAAACGTCGTGGCACTGCTGGTTATGCTAGTCACAACCATTCCGATTCTGGGGGCGTGGTGGCTCACGCGTGAAGGCGACAGCGTCGCCGGAAATGGTCAATAAACAACGATATGGGAAAATGCTATGCAACATCAATTACTGATTAACGGCGAGCTGGTCAAGGGTGAAGGTGAAAAGCAGCCCGTCTATAACCCTGCCACCGGCGAGGTGCTGCTGGAAATTGCAGAAGCGTCTCCCGCTCAGGTAGATGCGGCCGTCCTCGCCGCCGATCGTGCGTTTAGCGAATGGGGACAGACAACCCCGAAAGTGCGCAGTGAACTGCTGCTGAAGCTGGCGGATGTTATTGAGCAAAATGCGCATGAGTTTGCTGAACTGGAATCGCGCAACTGTGGTAAACCGCTGCATTGTGCGCTCAATGATGAGATCCCGGCGATTGTCGATGTGTTTCGCTTTTTCGCCGGTGCCGCCCGCTGTCTGAACGGTCTGGCGGCGGGGGAATATCTGGAGGGCCATACCTCGATGATTCGCCGCGACCCGGTTGGCGTGGTGGCCTCCATTGCGCCGTGGAACTATCCGCTGATGATGGCGGCATGGAAACTGGCCCCCGCGCTGGCTGCCGGTAATTGCGTGGTGATCAAACCTTCGGAAATCACGCCGCTGACCGCGCTGAAGCTGGCGGAATATGCCAAAGATATCTTCCCGCCGGGTGTGCTCAATGTGCTGTTTGGCAGAGGCAAAACGGTTGGCGATCCGCTGACCGGGCACAAGAAGGTGCGTATGGTCTCGTTAACCGGCTCCATCGCGACCGGTGAGCACATCATCAGCCATACTGCGCCGTCGATTAAGCGCACGCATATGGAACTGGGCGGTAAAGCGCCGGTGATTGTGTTTGATGATGCCGATGTGGATGCGGTGGTGGAAGGTGTGCGCACCTTCGGCTTTTACAATGCCGGTCAGGACTGTACCGCCGCCTGTCGCCTCTACGCGCAGAAGGGTATTTACGACGCGCTGGTGGAGAAACTGGGGGCCGCCGTAGCCAGCCTGAAAACCGGCGCACCGGAGGAGGAGTCGACCGAACTGGGGCCGCTGAGTTCACTGGCGCATCTGGAGCGCGTCACTAAAGCCGTTGAAGAGGCCAAAGCGCTGGGACATATCAACGTGGTCACCGGTGGAAAAAAAGTAGAGGGGCCGGGCTATTACTTTGCCCCGACGCTGCTGGCAGGGGCTAAACAGGAAGATGCAATTGTCCAGCGAGAAGTGTTTGGTCCGGTGGTCAGTGTGACCGTCTTCGAGGATGAAGAGCAGGTGCTGGACTGGGCCAATGATTCGCAATATGGCCTCGCGTCGTCGGTCTGGACGCGCGACGTCGGACGCGCTCACCGAGTCAGCGCGCGTCTGCAGTACGGTTGTACGTGGGTTAACACCCATTTCATGCTGGTGAGCGAAATGCCGCACGGCGGGCAGAAACTGTCCGGTTATGGCAAAGATATGTCACTTTATGGGCTGGAGGATTACACCGTGATCCGCCACGTAATGGTTAAACATTAAGGGTAATTTACGCCCGAAAGGTGGCGTGGGAAGATGATCACTCGAAGGCAGAGAGAAATATTCTCTCTGCCTGTCTGCGCCGCAAGCTCTCAAAAATTACATAAACCAGCCAAATCTCAATGAGATAAGAGCAAAAAGACCCACAGCAGCAAAGAGATTTATTAACACTACGGTTCTACTGGATACATTCATATTTGCCACCTTGCGTTAGTGCCCCTTTGTGTATAGTCCGGCATCCTGTGATCCGCAATAGTACGAACCAGGGACTTAACGTAAGCGGTCATAAAAAATGGCAAATGGTTTGACCGAAGGGGATAAAACTTGATGTATGTCAAAAAATGGAGCATATTGCGCGCGATTTATTCTTCTGGCCGGATGCCCGTAAATGTCTTTGTACCAAAAAATGTTGATGTTCTATGCGGTGATGGCCGCGATTGCCTTTCTGATCACCTGGTTTCTCTCGCACGATAAAAAACGCATCCGCTTTCTGAGCGCCTTTCTGGTCGGGGCCACCTGGCCCATGAGTTTCCCGGTGGCACTGTTGTTTTCATTGTTTTGAGCAGACATCGCCGGCATCCATTCCGGCGGAACGCTCAAACCGTTGCCAGCAGCGCGTTTAGTGCCTTTCGGTCGGCTTCAGTCACTTCCTGCGGATGCTGATATCCCTTGTTTTCCATTGCCCGGGTATACAGCGCAACCAGCCAGTCATAAACATAGCGGCTGGCGGCGTGCACCGGCTGTTCTTCCAGATGCGTCAGACGCGCCATCGGCTGGCGTTTGACCGCGCTGAAAATTGCCGTTCCTTTAGCGATTCGGCTGGCGGGTCGCTCTGTTTCTGCCACTTCGGCATAGCCGAGCCAGGCAATAAAGTTGGCGATGCAGGCGTGCAACTGAGCGCCGCAAACCTCTTCACGCTGCAATATTTGTTGCAGTTGCTGCGGCAGTTGCAGGCGATAGCTGGCGATCGCCAGGATGTCGACGACCTGACGCAGCGCAGCGGGCGTCAACCCTAAACGCTGCGCCTGACTGTCATCGCGACTCCACTGGCGAATATGGTTGAGCCACAGGCGGTGCGCCTGATAGCCCGTCTCCTTGTTCTCTGACGGCTGCGGCGTATCACGGATTTCGGCGAAAAGGTCAATGGTCTCATTGAATAAACCGCTGACCTGCTCTTCACGCGGTTGCTGAATGCGGAGCAGGGTTTCAAACTGTTGAACCGCTGGTAACAAACCATCAAGCAGATCGCCGTGATGTGCCGCCTGTTGCTGTAGCTGGCGAACCACTGCTTCCGCACTGAGCGCTTCAGCAGGTTGCGCAAACATCAGTTCACGAACACGCTGCTGATGCTGTTCGCTCAGCGCCTCCAGGCGTGCCTGACGCTGCGGGGCTGAAGTGGCTTGCGACAGCCACTCGATCAGGCGCAGCAGACTGTGATTGTCCAGCGCCTGCAGGGTGCCCCAGTGTTGGCCTGGTTTTCCCATCAGATGCTGCACCGCTTCATCAAGATTCTGTTGTGTTGTAAAGCGCGCATCTTGCGGCGTAATGGCCCACACCACGCCGGGCAACGCGGTCTCGCGCGTCGGCTGTGTATCGTGCACCCAGTTGAGCAGTGTTCTGGCCGTAGACGGCGTTTGTGTGCGGGTGGCGGTGGCGTTACAGATGACCAACACATCGGGCTGTAACTGCTGGCGGTAATGCTCCAACAACCAGCCGAGTTTGGCCTGCCAGAGCGGCTGCGGGTGACTGAGCGGCGCAAGCGGAATATCCAGCAGATCGACGTTATCGAGTACGCACTCTTCGACGCTCAGTACCATCTCGCGGGTCAGCATAGCCAGCGATGCCTGAGCCAGGCTGACGGCATTAAGTAATTTCTCATCCACGATCGGATGGACAACCACATCGCTTTGCGCCTCCTGCGAGGCCAGAAATTCCTGGGTGATAAAATTTTCAGACGGTAAGCCAAACTGATCGACCAACAGGCTCAGCGGCGCGGCGACTTCGCCGGCATGACCCGTCTGCTGGAGGACCTGCGCCAGTTGCAGCCACTGCTGCGTCAGCTCTGGCTGTTCACCCCACAGCAACGACCAGGCGCTGGCACGGGTTGAGAGATCGACCGTCGGCAGCAGCAGGGCAAACTGGTGCCACAGCGCGTCATCAATTTGCTGTTGTGAGGCGGGGATACAGCGCTGCCAGAAGCGGGCAATGGTCGCGACTTCCTGCGCCGTCACGCCCTGAACCGGGTGCAACTGACGCAGCGACTGCCACTTTTCAATACGCGATTCGATAATCGCTTTTTCCACCTGCCGGTACGCTGGCTGCGCGCAGGCCTGGGTGATGAAGATCTGCACCAGTTCTGCTTCCGTAACCAGCCGCAGGCGTAACGGCCACTCGTCATCCGGCAGATTCTTTTGCCGTGTAAAGCGCAGCGCCATATTAGTTGGCGCGTGTCCGGGGTTGAGATGACTGAAATAGTCAAAGCTGCGGTCCGGGGTTATGACATTGACCTTACCGTTGCCGCTGCTGCACAGCGCGGTAAGGAGATGTGCTTTCGCCGCCTGCGAGTAGCCGTAAAGTCCAATGCTGGCGCGATCGTGTCGGGCGGCATTGAGCGCGGATTCGGTGGCGGCTGCGCGGTTGAGTTGGGCCAGTAGCGCATCCGCTTCGTCATCCAGCGTGACGGCATGCTGTCGGGTACGGTTAACCCACGCGATCGCGGCCTGAGTGGTATTCAACATCTTGCTCATTTCAGGTACACGCTCCCGCTGTCAATCCAGTAATGGCTGCCGCTGTGTCGGCGGTCAGCCAGGGTATTCAGTTTTAAAGTCAGGGCATTCGCCGCCACCGGCGTGCCGTCCTGTAACCACGCATCGCTCAGCACAAACGACTCGGGGCCGGTCTCTTTGTTGCCGCCGCGCAGTTGCAAACGCACGTTTAACACGCCATCACCGGCGATATTCTTTGCCAGATCGGCGGCGTTAATGCTCAGCGTATACAGCGGCGTCGCGGGCCAACGACTGTTCGCCAGTTGGCGAAAACCGAGCGTAACGTTACCGCGGAGCGGGAAGTGCACGCGGGTGTCGAGCTTCGCGCCGGGTTTATCAAGATCGATATCCTGATACCAGACGTTTTCCTCACGCAACGTATTCACCGTATTGTCGAGGACGCCGAGGTAACGCACGGTCGAGTAGGCGCCAATATCAGCGGCTTTAAAGTTAAAGCGCGGCAGTCGCAGATCCAGCGCCAGGCTGCACAGCATCGCGCCGACTGCGGCGGTGGATTTCGGATTGCCGATGCGTCCCTGTTGGCTGAACGGATACCATTCATGGACGCGGTAGTTATCCATCCACACCATGCGGTTGACCGGAACCGGCTGCAGATGGCGGATCAGCGCCTGAACCGCCGGGATACAGGTCGGTCTGCCGGTGACCAGCAGAACATCACAACAGTAATGTGAAATGGCTTCGCAGACCGCATGCAGTGGGGACGTCAGGGTAAACTGACCTGCCAGCATCGCCTCCTGTAACTGGCTGAACTGCACCTGTAACGGGACGCTGAAGAGATCAAACGTTGGCGAGCCCGACGGCAGCGCGTGATCAATCGCCTGCTGAATGTAATTGAGCACGTTGCGGGTCGGACGATGGTTCAGCAGATCGCCAAAGGTAGCGTGCAGTCCAGCCAGCGGATCGTTAATGTCGCTCTTCTCCCACGCAGAAAGGACCGCGTGACCGAGCGGCATAAAGAGCTGAAGCGCCGTTTGTTGTCGCAAAACGGCCTGGGTGTCGATGCGTCCGGAATCGCCAAACAGCGTGGCGAGCAGGGCAGCGGCATCCGTCACTCCCGCCTGCTGCAGCCGGGTTTGCAAGGCCGGTAAAATGCATTTCTGGATCACATCCAGCAGCATGTCGTCGCCCGCGACCTTAAAACCTTCGCGAAACAGCAGATGCGGCGTGATTTTCACATTGGCGCCGACGCCGTCGTCCAGTTGATAGTGAACAATCGCCATATCGGTGGTGCCGCCGCCGATATCAATCGAGGCCACGCGCAGCGCCCGGCCTTTCGTTTCGCCAGGTTCCGGCAGGCGATCCGGGCGGGCAAGGGTGTTGAAGAATGCTTCGCTGCGTCCGGCGTAATGGGAAATGGCTTCGTTATACAGCCAGACCAGTTGACCACAGCTGGCCTCGTCCCACTCCATCTGAATTTCTGGCACCGGAACCACGCTTTTTTCCTGCTGCTTGCGGGTGCTGAAATCTTCATCCTGCGGGTGCCAGCCCATCGCTTTCCAGACAATCGCTATCGCTTCAAACATGCGCAGACGGAAGATCTCACGCTCCTGTTTCGGCATCGCCGAAGGGAGTGTGAGGATCAATGAGCGTAACTGACGTGGGGACGCCGGGAAACCCAGACGCAGTCGGGTTGCGACACTGTTAATTTGTCCCAGCGCCTGGGCGAGGATCTCACACAGCATGTGGGTCATCAGCGTACTGCGGCTGTACTGAGGCGAAAACACCGGCAGACGGTCATCCTGCGGCAGCGAGTAGAGCGGCTGTCCATCGTCGTTCATCAGGTTCATCAGCGGAAAGGCGGTGGCAAGCGGTTCGCGCTGGGTTTTGCTGTTCATCTGGCTGAAGCGCCAGTCATGCAGTACCGGCGTTTCATCCCACAGATAGCGGCGCGGACTGGAAATGCCGCTGTTACCGTCCGTCCCCGTACGCTGCATCGCCAGCTTGCGCGCTTCGTCACCGACCCGCACAATCGACGGCCAGATGAACGCATCCTCACGGCCGCTTTCGACCGAGAAATGCTGTTTACCAAAGCGGGCTTCTGAAAATTCAAGACGACTGGTGAACAGCGGATCGTTGAGATACTGCGGTTCGCTGAGCGAACGGACCTGCAGCTCCGCCGTCTGGCGCAGCCCGTCATTGGCGTCGCCGTGATCTTCAATCAAGACGCCGCAGGTATGGGTGTTACCGACATCCAGAATCAAATCAACCGGGATCGCCGGGGTACTGAGGGTGTGAGTCACCAGTTTGACTTCCGGTACGGCGAGCTGTTCACCCAGCAGCGTCAGCAGGTTCAGCCAGTGCGCCTGATACTCAAAGTTACGCAGCGCCAGGCTGATGGCCTGCTCAGTCCGGTTTTCCTGCTGGCTGACGTGGTTGAGGAACGCCTCGCGTAGCCAGCCGTCAATCCAGGTCTGATCGAGAAAATCGGCGATCTCATCATCGCGCCAGGCGAGGGCAAAACGGGTGCCGTTCAGCAGATCGTTTTCGCCGGGCGCAAGCGAGGCGGGGGCATTCTCGCTCAACTGGCTATCGAGCGCGAGCGTCACACGATGGGTGTTGCCCGCGCTGTCGGGTTCGGCAAGCTTACGTACCTGAACGCGCGCCCAGTTGTCTGGCCCTTCAACGAAGGTGCGCGGCGGATTAAAACGCAGGAACGGCAGCGGCAGCCAGATGCCGTCGAGAACCTCCAGGGAATAATGCAGCGTTTGCGTACTTTCCGGTTTTACCACTTCCGGCTGCGAGCCCGGTCGCGCAGGCAGGGTATAGCGACCATTCGCCAGGTCGTAATCCAGACGCAGCAGGGGACCGTTGGCCGTTTTACGCACGAAGCGACCATGATGCGCGGATTCCTGCGGCGTCAGCCCGAAATCGAGAAACTGCACGCCGCTGTTTGCGATGAGCGTGACGCTCTGTTTGTAATCACACAAATTCACCAGCATAAAATCAGGCCCCTGTCTTCTTGAACGTCAACGGGATCGCGGCTTTCGCATCGAAGCGGGCGGTACAAACGGCGACATCATGAGTCCCGGCTTTGCAGGTGATTTCCGGCATTGGATAGCGTGAACCGTCGGTGCAGCGCGCATTGCCGCGACTCTTAATCATTAATTCCCCGCTCTGATGCAGCCCTGAGAAGAGGTCCGCGCGGCAGACGATGTTATCGCCGTGAACCACGCGCGCCGTGCCTTTATTGTTCTGGATCTGGTAACGCAGAGACGGCGCTTTACCGGTGACGGGATCTTTCACGTCCACCATGACGCGCCAGTTACCGTTGAGAAAGCGCGTAGTACCAGCCTTCATCTGATTCGCATCCATCACCAGCGCGTCTTTCGGGATCGCGGCAATCACCACCGGCTCATCGGCAGGTTTCTCTTTTTTCACTGGTGCAATGACCTCTGCCTGATGCAGCGGCAGCGCGACGGTGAGCGTTGGCAGAGGCGCCATTTCCGGCTGCGGCGCATTGACCACTTCCGTCGCAATGGCGGGTGTCTGCGCTTTCCACAGCAGCGGGGCGGCAATGGCGGCAACGATCACTGCGGCGACGGGCAGACTCCAGAGCGGCAGGCGACGTGACGGTTTAACCGCAACAGGCATCACCTTTTCTTCCGCGAGCGCGGGAACCGGCTGCGGTGCAATCACGGGGTCAGGCTCGCTGACCGGTACGATCGGCGTAGAGAGCAGCGGTTCATCCGCCTGGGCAAATGTCACTTCAGGCGCGGGCTCTTCGACAGGTTCTGGTTCAATGTGAATTTCCGGTTCGGGTTCTTCCTGGGTACGCAGGCATTCCAGTACCTCCTCACGGATGTTCTCATTGAGATTGATAAATCCCCAAAAGGTGATGACCGGCTTGCCATCTACCAGAAAAACGTGATTCTCACCAGGAAACTGGACGGCCTTTTCCAGCAGAGAACCAAACAGTTGCAGTGACGTCTTCCCGGACTGCAGGCTTTTGCGGCTCAGCGATGCAGCGCTTTCCAGCGTCGCGGAAAGGTAGCGCAGGGCGCGAAGGCGAGCCTCTTCATCGGCGGCTTTCCACGCGACGGCTACGCCTTCAAGGGGGGAATACCAGTCAACCCGATCGCCGCTGTCGTTGACTTGTGGAATGGCGAGACAATCTACCATCGCCTGCTGTTTACGCAGACGGAGCGTTTCACGAATTTGTAGTGCTGAATCAAAGACGGCCTGGCCGCCACCGCCGACGGCCTGATAATCATCCAGATTGCCGCTGCGCAAGAGTGTTTTTGCCACGATAAGGTCCCTAAGACTTTTTCACGCATCTACTTTACGGATTCGTGGCTCAGGCAAACGGTGGAAGAGAGGCAAAAAGGAGTGAATTTTCTGGGCATAGAGGCGTTGACGTTTTCGAAAAGCCTTAACGGAAATTCTGTGGCGAAAGATCCAACAAAAATGTGCGGATTCGCATAACCTGAGACGGATTTGTTATTTTTCAGTTTTCTTAATCTATGCTCCTATAACCCCCTCAATAATAACGATGAAGGTTCATATCATGTCCACAGGGAAAACGCTGCTCGCACTGGCGCTCAGTGCAGTGCTACCGACCGGAGCCGCGTTTGCGGCAAATAACGACACGATTGTTTATTGCTCGGAAGCCTCGCCAGAATCCTTTAATCCGCAAATTGCCAGCTCTGGCCCGTCGTTTGTCGCCAGTTCGCAGGTGCTCTACAACCGGCTGATCAATTTTGACCCGGTAAAAAACACGCCGGTACCGTCGCTGGCCACGGACTGGACCATTTCTGAGGATGGCAAAACCTACACCTTTACGCTGCGTCAGGGCGTGAAGTTCAACAGCAACAAGTTCTTCAAGCCGACCCGCGACTTCAACGCCGATGACGTCATTTTCTCAGTATTACGCCAGAAAGAGGCCACGCATCCGTACCACAATGTGTCGCAGGGCAGCTATGAGTATTTCAACGACGTCGGTTTCGATAAGCTGATTAAAGAGGTGAAAAAGGTCGATGATTACCATGTACAGTTTGTGCTGAGCGAGCCAAATGCGGCGTTTCTTGCCGACTGGGGCATGGATTTTGCCTCGATCCTCTCGGCGGAATACGCCGACGCGATGCTGAAAAAAGGGACACCGGAAAACGTCGATAACTGGCCGATTGGTACCGGGCCGTACGTGCTCCAGCAGTACAAGCAGGATTCGCAAATTCGCTATCTGGCGAATCCGAATTACTGGGACGGCGAGGTGCCGACAAAGCATCTGATCTTCTCCATCACGCCAAACGTGCAGACGCGAATGGCGAAACTGCAAACCAACGAATGTCAGATTATCCCGGCGCCATCGCCGGTACAGTTCGACGAAATCAAAAAGAATAAAGACCTGACGCTGCATGCCGTTGAGGCGCTCAACGTCGGTTATCTGGCCTTCAACACCGAGAAAAAGCCGTTTGATAACGTGCTGGTGCGTCAGGCGCTGAACTACGCCACCGATAAACAGGCGATTGTGAAGGCCGTTTTCCTCGATTCGGCGAAAGTGGCAAAATCCCCGATCCCGCCGAATATGATGGGTTTTAACCCGGAACTGAAGGATTACGCATACGATCCGGAAAAAGCGAAAGAGCTGCTGAAGCAGGCCGGGCAGGAAAAAGGGTTTGAGGTGACGCTCTGGTCGATGCCGGTGCAGCGACCGTATAACCCCAACTCGCGACGCATTGCCGAGATGATTCAAAGCGACTGGGCAAAAGTGGGCGTGAAGGCGAAGATTGTCTCTTACGAGTGGGGCGAATACCTTTCCGGTATGCGTAAAGGCGAACATGACAGCGCGCTGTTTGGCTGGATGTCGGATAACGGCGACCCGGACAACTTTGCCGATGTGTTGCTGGGTTGCAACAGCATCAAAACCGGATCGAATGCCGCACGTTGGTGTGATAAGGAGTATGATTCACTGGTCCTGAAAGCGAAGCGGGTCAGCAAGCCGGAAGAGCGTGTGAAACTCTACCAGCAGGCGCAAGAGATCTATTATCAGCAGGCGCCGTGGATTGCGCTGGCAAACGGCAAAACGTTCTACGCCACGCGCAGCAACGTGACCGGTTATAGCGTCAGCCTGATGGGCAGTGATTTTTCGAAAGCAAAACTGAATTAAGGAGTTTTTATGTCGCACCTGGATGAGATCAGCGCCCGTGTCGATGCCGCTATTGATGATGGCGTCATTACCCATATGAATGAACTGCTGATAGCCCTGAGCGATGATGCGCAGTTAAGCCGTGACGATCGCTACACGCAGCAGCAGCGGCTAAGAACCGCAATTGCGCATCACGGTCGTCAGCATAAGGAAGATATGGAAGCGCGTCGCGAACAACTAACGAAAGGCGGCACGATCCTTTGATTTAGTCTCTGTAGTGCCGGATGACGCTGCGCTGACTTGGCCTATGGCGATGGATATGTGTAGGCCTGATAAGCGTAGCGCCATCAGGCATTAAAACTGGCGTCTCGCCACCAGCCAGGCGCCGACCACCAGCATCACTGCGCCGCAGACCGGGCCGATCAAGGCTCTTAGCGGGACGCCGTGACTGCGCAAAATATCCAGTACGAGACCGCCAATGAGCTGGCTGGCGACCAGCACCGCAATCGTGGTCGCAGCCCCCACATGCTGATAGCCGCTAATGCTGGCGAAAACGAAAAACGAGCCCAGCAGACCCGGAATCAGCGTCCACCAGCGCACGCTGGCGGCCAGTTCACCAAATCCCGCCATTCCCTGTTTGAACCACAGAATGCTGACAAACAGCACAATTCCGACCAGCGAGTTCAGCAACATAGCGATCAGGATGGTCGATGAGGTCTGCGTAATCCGCACCATCAGAGTGTTTTGCACCACCAGGCCGATGCCAGCGGCGATCAGAAAGGTGAGGGTGAGCGACTGGTTCATCCGTGCGCGTCCGGTTCGTGGCGATCGTCAAGCTGCAACTGCATAAAGGTCAGATCCAGCCAGCGGCCAAATTTGGTGCCTACCTGCGGCATCTGCGCTGTGGTGTTAAACCCGAGCGTTTCATGTAAATGCAATGAGGCGTGGTTTTGCGATTCGATACCGGCAACCATCACATGCTTACCACAGCGGCGAGCTTCTTCGATTAACCGGCTCAGTAACTGGCGTCCCAGCCCTTTTCCCTGATGATCCGGATGGACATAAACCGAATGTTCGACGGTATGGCGGAAGCCATCAAAGTTACGCCAGTCCCCAAAGGAGGCATATCCCGTGACAACGTCACCTTCCGCGCTCACCAGTACCGGATAACCCAGCGCCTGTCGTGCCTCATACCATGCGATGCGGTTATCGGTATCGACCGTCTGGTCGTTCCAGATGGCCGCCGTGTGCAGCACCGCATGGTTATAGATCTCTGCGATGGCGGCGCAGTCCTCTTTGCTGGCGAATCGAATAGACATGTTGAACCTCAGGGGTTGTACACTATAGTATTACGATATGAATACTATTGAAGACAGCATAAATCAACGGATCAGCGCAAGAATTCGCCTTGAACGTGAATCCCGCAGCTGGTCGCTCACCGATCTGGCTGAACGGGCGGGTGTGTCGCGTGCGATGATCCACAAAATTGAACGCGGTGAAAGCAGTCCAACGGCGACGCTGCTTGGCAGGCTCTCCGGGGCGTTTGGCATCAGTATGTCCACGCTGATTGCCCGTGCTGAAATGCAGGAGGGCAAACTGTCCCGTTTCGCCGATCAGCCCGTCTGGCGCGACCCGCAAAGCCACTATCTGCGCCGCCATGTGTCGCCGCGCAGCGATTTGCCGATCGATCTGGTGCAAATTGAATTGCCGGCGGGCAGCGATATCCCGATGCCTGCCTCATCGTATGTTCAGGCCCGGCAACTGATCTGGCTGCAGCAGGGCGAACTGGTGTTTATGGAAGGTGACACGCGCCACGAGATGAAGGCGGGTGACTGCCTGGAACTGGGGCCGCCGAATGACTGTCGTTTTATCAATGAGACGACGCAACCCTGTGTTTACCTCGTTGTGCGCTTAAACCAGGCCGGGAGTGAATGACCGCCGCGGCCTGCTACTATTGATGGATTCATGCTAAAAGCAGAGGAGAACATCATGGCTCAACAAACACACCGTAATCGTCGCTGGGTATTAGCATCCCGACCCCATGGCGCACCGGTGGCAGAGAATTTCCGTCTGGAAGAGGACGATGTCGCCACCCCTGGTGAAGGCCAGGTTTTACTGCGCACCATTTATCTGTCGCTCGATCCGTATATGCGTGGGCGCATGAGCGATGAGCCGTCATACTCACCGCCGGTGGAGATTGGCGGAGTGATGGTGGGCGGCACCGTCAGTCGTGTGGTGGCGTCAAATCACCCCGATTATAAACCGGGTGAATGGGTGCTGAGTTACAGCGGCTGGCAGGATTACGATATTTCCGACGGCACGGGGCTGGTGAAGCTTGGAGACAATCCTGAAAATCCGTCGTGGGCGCTCGGCGTGCTGGGGATGCCTGGATTCACCGCCTATATGGGATTACTGGACATCGGCCAGCCAAAAGCGGGCGAGACGCTGGTCGTAGCGGCCGCCACGGGGCCTGTCGGCGCCACGGTTGGACAAATTGGGAAACTGAAGGGCTGTCGCGTGGTGGGCGTGGCTGGCGGAGCGGAAAAATGCCGTCATGCTACCGAGGTGCTGGGCTTCGATCTCTGTCTGGACCATCATGCCAGCGATTTTGCTGAACAACTGGCGAAAGCCTGCCCGCAAGGCATTGATGTCTACTACGAAAACGTGGGCGGGAAAGTGTTTGATGCCGTGCTGCCGTTACTGAACACCTCGGCGCGAATTCCTCTTTGTGGTCTGGTCAGCGGTTATAACGCGACAAACTTACCGGCTGGGCCTGACAGACTGCCGCTGCTGATGGCGACCCTGCTGAAAAAACGGATCCGTATGCAGGGCTTTATCATCGGTCAGGATTACGGACATCGTCTTCACGAATTCCAGCAGGAGATGGGACGCTGGGTAAAAGAGGGGAAAGTCCACTATCGCGAGCAGGTTACCGACGGACTGGAGAACGCGCCGCAAACTTTTATCGGCCTGTTGACCGGTAAAAACTTTGGTAAAGTGGTGATACGCCTCGCCGACGACGCGTAAACCATACCTGGCGGCGAGAGCCGCCATAAAAAAATGGGCAAATTTTTAAATTCCAGCTTTAATTATTTAGGGTATATATCACCGCGTAACCGACGAATAATCTGTCGGCGCTGTTAATAAAACGCGGGTAAAGTACTATTCATTACGTTTCACATTTTTTAAACCAGGCGATATTTATATCAATTAGGCGATTTAGCTTAATTGCGATTGGCTATGTTATGAGGTGAAGAAACAGAATGCCTGGTATGGAAAAAACGCAACATATAAGTTTGACCACGCAAGTTGAAAGAGGGCTAAAAGACAAATTAAGCATTGGCGCATTACGTCCTGGCACCAGGCTAATCACTAAAAATATCGCGCAGGAGCTGGGGATCAGTATCACCCCGGTTCGGGAAGCGCTATTACGCCTGGTCTCCGCAAACGCATTGGCTATCGCGCCTGCACAAGCCTTTATGGTTCCGGATATTACAATGACGCGGTTTAGCGAAATCATACACATCCGCTGCGAGCTTGAAGGCATGGCGGTAATGACGGCGACGAGCCAGGTTACGGCGGAGCGGATGGAGATTCTGCAAGCGCTTCTGGCGGACTATCAGCAGGCCCACGAGAGCGGTACGGTCGAGGATCGCCTGCTGGCAAACCGGGCGCTGCGCTTCAAAATCTATCAGTTTGCGAATATGCCTACCCTGGTCGAAATGATCGAACAGCTTTGGGTACGCATGGGGCCGAGTCTGCATTTTCTCTATGACAGGGCGAAGCATGACGCTTATCAACACAACGTCGGGCATTATCAGGAATTACTGAATGCGATGGCGGCGGGAAATAAAGACGCCAGCCGCCATTGTTTAATTGACCTTATCAATAAAAATGTAGCGATAATTAAACAACAGTACCATCATTAAGCCTGGCTTAAATATAGCGGGGAATATCCCCGCTAGTACGTTATGAATAATCGATTTTACTCAAAACGCCAGGCCAGATTGACACCTACACCGTAGTTTCGTCCTGGCGCCGGTTCGTAGTAACGGCCATTCGATTCATTCACGATAACTGAGCCGACATACTCTTTGTCGAACAGATTATCGACACGACCGAACACGTCCACCGTCAGGCTGCTGACGGTGAATTTATAGCCGGTATTCAGGCCGACAACAGTATAAGACGGGGCTTTGGCGGTGTTCTCATCGTCAGCCATGATATCGCCCATATAGCGCGCTTCGGCTCCTGCGTACCAACCTTCATCAGGCACGTAGCCCAGCGAAGCAAACCCCATGTTCCGCGCGATGCCGGGCATTCGGTTGCCATTGCAGTTCTGGTCGCGACACACGTTACTGCGATAAGTGGCATCCAGCCAGGTCCAGGAAGCGTTGAACCGCCAGTTTCCGGCAAAGCGTTGATCCCAGGCGAGCTCCGCCCCCTGGCGGCGCGTCTTCCCGGCATTCTTATAGGTCGTGCGTCCGCCGCTACTGGAATCAACCACCAGTTCATCGTCGGTATCGGTCTGGAAAAGCGCCGCCGTCAGCAATCCATCGCCGATCCGGGTTTTGCTGCCGATTTCCACCGTATCGTTGGTTGAGGGTTTGAGACCAAAATTCATCCCGCTTTGCCCGTCTGCACGGTAAGAAAGCTCGTTGATGGTCGGCGTTTCGAAGCCCCGGCCCGCAGCGAGATAGACGTTCCAGGCGTCGGTTAAGGCGTATTTCAGCGAACCGGCAGGTAACCACTGATGGTAACTGGCGTCACCGCTGTCATCGCCATTGCCTGGCGTGACGTAATGATCGTTGGAATCGAACCACACCGAACTGTAGCGCACGCCAGCATCCAGCGAGAGTTTGTCGGTCAGTTGCCACTGGGTTTGCAGATAGGGATCCACGTTCCACATCAGGTTACGTTCATCGCGGCGCAGATCGCCTTTCTGACCGTACTTCGGTACGCCATTGTTCAGTCGATAGTTGTTATAGCCTTTGCGGTTTTCGCTCATGTTTTCGTAGTTCAAACCGGTGGTGAAGGTTACGGGGACGCCCAGTTCACCGCGATGCGTCCAGCGACTGTCGATACCCTGGTAATGGCGCTGCAAAGCGATCACGCCGCCCGCATGAGAGGGGCGACGCTGTGGCGCCATAGGTATCGACTGATACTGCGTGGTTTCGCGCTCTCCGGCGTACATCATGATGCTCATGTCATCCTGCGCGCTGAGTTGGCGTTCATAACGCAATCCGGCCTGGGTCTGCTTGATGGTTTTGCGCGTGTTGTATTGTTCAGCGCGGGGGGATTGTTGAGGGTCCGCCCGCCATTCCGCTTCAGTCAGACCACCCGGATCGTCGGCTTTAATATCGACGCTATTGAAAATCAGACTCAGCTTGCTGGCGTCATCGATACGTACGCCCAGTTTTGCGTTGGCCAGATTTTTTTGCGCGCCGCTGCGATCGCGATAGCCGTGGGTGGTGAAACGGGTAGTGGAGACCGTGTAATCCACGTCGCCCGCCTGAGTACCATCACCCATCGCGCCCGTGGCTTTCAGCCCATAACGCCAGCTCCCGAAACTACCGTAATAGCTGCTCGCTTCTATCGTCGGCGGCTGTTGACCGGTTTGGGTCGTGACATTCATCACGCCGCCGGAAGCATTACCGTATAGCGCAGAGAAGGGACCGCGCAGCACTTCAACGTTCTGTACGCTGCTGAGATCAATGTTCGATGTCTGCCCCTGACCGTCCGGCATCGTCGCCGGAATGCCGTCCACATACAGACGAATGCCGCGGATCCCATAGGTGGATCGGGAGCCGAACCCACGCATCGAGATCTGCAAATCCTGCGCATAGTTTTGCCGGTTTTGCACCTGAAGTCCCGGCACGCGGGTCAGTGATTCCGACAGGTTGATGCGCGGCGCGGCCAGACGCATATCTTCACCGTCAACGACGCTGACGGCTGCAGGGGTATCCAGTTCTGATATCGCCTGGGGTGAAGCGCTGACGATCATTGTCTGGTCATCGCCAGCCTCATCTGCCATAACCGACGATGAGAACACAAGCGGGAGAAAAAGTGCGGGTACTGCGATATGTCGTGTGGAAATAATATTCATGAAAAAGGCCAGTTAAATTGAACGTACCCAGAGGTATGTAAGTTCTATGTTAATGGATTTGTAAATATTTGAAAATTTTAACGGCACGATGCGTTAAAAATTAATGGGGAAATTAAGAAGATTGTAGCCAGAATGCGAATAAATGCTCCACATTCACATGAATAATGATTACCATTCCCATCTATAAACAAGAGCAATACCAGGATGTTGCTCGTTGAAGCGATGTGAAGCAGCAAAATAGCTATTTATCAAAGGGAGTCGTCATGCATTTTCGTCATCTGTTCTCGCCGCGTCTGCGGGGTTCATTGCTGTTAGGTTCACTGCTGGTTGCTTCTTCATTCAGCGCTCAGGCTGCAGAAGACCTGCTGCGTAAAGGTGTGGGCAAAGGCGCCTACGAAATGGCCTTCAGCCAGCAGGAAAACGCCCTGTGGCTGGCGACCTCGCAAAGCCGCAAACTGGACAAGGGCGGTATCGTCTATCGTCTTGATCCGGTGACGCTGGACGTCACGCAGGTTATCCACAACGATCTCAAACCGTTTGGTGCCACCATCAATAATGCGACCCAGACGCTGTGGTTTGGCAACACGGTCAACAGTGCGGTGACGGCCATTGATGCGAAAACGAGTGAAGTGAAAGGGCGACTGGTTCTCGACGCCCGTAAGCGCTCAGAAGAGGTACGTCCGCTGCAGCCGCGTGAGCTTGTTGTCGATGAAGCGACCAATACGGTTTATATCAGTGGTCTCGGTAAAGAGAGCGTGATTTGGGTGGTGGATGGCGAAAGAATTGCGCTGAAAGAGACGATCCAGAATACCGGTAAAATGGGCGCGGGCCTGGCGATCGACAGCCAGGCGAAACGTCTGTACACCACCAATGCCGATGGCGAATTCATTACTATCGATACTGCCACCAACAAGATCCTCAGCCGTAAAAAACTGTTGGAGGATGGCAAAGAGCACTTCTTCATCAACCTGAGCCTTGATACAGCAGGTCATCGCGCATTTGTGACCGACTCAAAAGCGGCTGAAGTGGTGGTTGTCGATACCCGCAACGGCAACGTGCTGGCGAAAGTCGCGGCGCCGGAGTCGCTGGCCGTTCTGTTCAACCCAACGCGTAACGAAGTGTACGTCACGCACCGTCAGGCGGGTAAAGTGAGCGTGATTGACGCGAAGAGTTACAACGTGGTGAAAACGTTTGATACGCCAACCTTCCCGAACAGCCTGGCGCTGTCCGCCGATGGCAAAACGCTGTACGTAAGCGTGAAGCAGAAATCTACGCGTGAGAAAGAAGCCACTGAACCGGATGATGTGATTCGCATCGCCCTGTAAAGTTAAAGGCCTGCACCGTGTGCAGGCCTTGTTGTTTATGGCGCGCTGCGGTGTATTTCCGCCACTCGCTTACGCACGCCGTACCAACCGGCGACCAGCAGGATGGCAATCAGCGGCAGGGAAGCAATGGTCCATGTCCCGTTCGGATAATCGAAGGCCATCAGGACCAGCACGCTCAACAGGAACAGCAGCGTTAACCACGAGGTAAACGGCGCGCCAGGCAGTTTGAAGCTGACATCGGCGGCTTTTCCTTCTTTGATTGCCTGACGCAGACGCAGCTGGCAGACCACAATAAAGCCCCATGAAGCGATGATCCCCAGTGACGCAAAGTTCAGCACGATTTCGAAGACCTGCGATGGCACCAGATAGTTGAGAAAAACTCCAACAACGTACACCGCCAGCGTCGCCAGAATTCCCGCGTAGGGCACATGCTGACGACTCATCTTACTCATAAATTTTGGCGCAGATCCGCCCATCGCCATCGAACGCAAAATGCGCCCGGTGCAATAGAGGCCGGAGTTCAGGCTGGAGAGGGCGGCAGTCAGCACGACGATGTTCATAATGCTGCCAATGTAAGGCACGCCGAGCTTCGAGAAGAAAGTCACAAACGGGCTTTGTCCCGCCTGATAGGCGTTCCATGGCAACAGCAGCACCAGCAGTACCACAGAACCGACGTAGAACAGGCCGATACGCCAGATCACGCTGTTGATTGCTTTAGGCACCATCGTCTGCGGATCTTTACACTCGCCAGCGGCGGTTCCCACCAGTTCGATAGACGCAAAGGCAAAGACCACCCCTTGTACCAGCACCAGCGCCGGCAGCAGGCCGTGGGGGAAGAATCCGCCGTTATCGGTAATCAGATGAAAACCGGTGGCGTTACCGTCCAGCGGTTTACCTGAGCCGAGGAAAATCGTCCCGACCACCAGAAAGAGCACAATGGCCAGCACTTTGACCAGTGCAAACCAGAACTCCATCTCCGCAAACCACTTCACGCCAATCATGTTCATGGTGCCGACGATCGCCAGCGCGCCAAGGGCGAAAACCCACTGCGGAACATCACCAAACGCCCCCCAGTAATGCATATACAGCGCGACGGCGGTGATATCGACGATACCCGTCATTGCCCAGTTGATGAAGTACATCCATCCCGCGACGTAGGCGGCTTTCTCACCGAGAAATTCACGGGCATACGACACGAAACTGCCGCTGGAAGGGCGGTGTAAAACCAGTTCGCCCAATGCGCGCAAAATAAAGAATGAAAAGATCCCGCAGACCAGATAGACCAGCGCCAGCGCGGGGCCTGCCATTTGCAGGCGCGCACCGGCGCCCAAAAATAACCCGGTCCCAATGGCGCCGCCGATGGCGATCATCTGGACCTGACGGTTGCCCATCGCTTTGTGATACCCCTCTTCATGGGCATTCAACCAGCGTCGTTTCGCCGCGTGCTGCTCCGACACCGTTGTTTCTTGTGTATTCATTACGTTACCTGTTTACCTGTCTGATAAATCGAACCTTTCGCCGCAACTCCCCGGCGCGACGCCGGTGATGCTTCCCGTCATTCTGGGTAGGGATAACACCACCGGCGGAGCATCCTACCTGCAAATAATAAACGGTGCAAAATAGTCCATTTAAAATGATCAGATTGCGTAATAATCAACCAAAACTGAAGTGGAATCCCGCTCTGAACAGGCAGAGCGGGAGGGGGATTAGGCGGAGGTGCCGAAGACGCTCACCGCCTGTTGCAGGCGTGAGGAGCGCCTGGAAAGACTGCCGGCGGCATCCCTGACGCTTTCCACCATCGCTGCGTTGTTATCGGTCATGGTCCCGATGCGGGAGATCGAATCGTTGATCAGTTCCAGCGCCTGGGTTTGTTCACGCGTCGCAAGGCCAATTTCTCTGATCATGGTCGACATCTGGAACACGTCCTCGATCATCCCGGTCAGATGGGTTTCCGTCTGCTCAACCATGCTCACGCCGGCATTGACGTTGGCGACGTTCTTCTCAATCAGCGAGGTAATCTCTTTGGCTGCTGACGCGGAGTGTTGCGCCAGATTCCGCACCTCGGCGGCAACGACCGCAAACCCACGTCCGGACTCACCGGCGCGCGCGGCTTCGACCGCTGCGTTAAGCGCGAGGATATTGGTCTGGAAAGCAATACTGTCGATCACGCCAATGATGTCGACGATCTGCCCGTTATCACGGGAAATCGACTGCATCATGCCGATCGTCTGCTTCATAAAATCGCCCCCTTCGCTGGCGTTAGCGCTGGTTCTGTCCGCCATCGTCATGGTTTGTGCGGCGGTATCCGCCGTTTGCTGTACTGCGCTGCCAATCTCTTCAATGGCTGCCGCGGTTTGTTGTAGATTGGCCGAGGTCTCTTCGGAACGCTTATGCAACGCCGTGCCTTCCTGACTGACGCGCTTGCTGATTTCCTGAATCCCGGCAATTTGCGTACTCACATCATCCACCAGTGAATTCAGATTTAATCCGGCCTGATTAACCAGACGCATCATCATCCCCAGTTCATCGACACGATTTAAATGAATGCTGTCGGGCTTTCGCCCGGCGACCACTTTCTGCATCTGGGCCAGGATCTGTTTAACCGGATGACAAATTTGATACTTAAGGTAAATAGCCAGCAGCAAAAATAAGAGGGTAAATGCGCCTGCCTGAATAAGCGGATTAATGGCTAAGAAAATAATACCCAAGGCGAGAAACAGACTGATACCGATAGCATAATTGACACGTTGACGGATGGACAACCATTTAAATGCCGACAAACAAGCCAGTACGCCACGACGGATAATAATTCCCTTAAATAAACGATGCCCCTTGAAATTGTTATTATTTATCTTGTGATAAAGCTGCTCGCTTTGCTCAATTTCCTGTCGCGCGGGAACGGTGCGTACCGAGATGTATCCGGTTAATTGTTCGTTATGCCAGACGGGGGTGACGTTGGCGCGAACCCAGTAATGATCGCCGTTATGACGGCGGTTCTTGACCATGCCGGTCCAGCTGTCGCCCTGTTGCAGGGTAAACCACATATCGGCAAATGCAGCAGGCGGCATATCCGGGTGACGGATGATATTGTGCGGCTCGCCCATCAGTTGATTTTCGCCAAATCCGCTGGCGTCGATAAACGCTGAATTCGCATAGGTAATATGGCTTTGCGTATTCGTTGTCGATAACAGCGTCGTTTTCTCGTTAAGTAAATACTCTTTCTGTGTAACAGGGATGTTACTTCTCATGAAAGACTCCTGGTGATGCTGTGCGGAATAAACACAAAAGTCCGTCAGCCTGGGCTGACGGATAATAAAGATTGATGTATTTAGAATGCTGCATTCTCTACTAAACATAAGAATGGCGAAAGTATTTAAAATGAAATTTACAGGCTTTAATTAAACTATGATGTCATTAAAATGAAAAATAAATACATCTGCGTAACCTGTGAAGGTAGGTGTGCTCCCTTAAGTAAAACCTGACCGATAAAAAAATGACAAAAAGACAATATGATTGTGCAATTACGGTTAACATCATAAGTTTTACAGACCTATTAATTTTCGTAGGGGGCAGACGGGAAGAACGGTGAGAAAGCCATGCCAGAAATGCAGGTTACTCTACACTTAGAGTTTTAACCTGCAGGAGGCAGTATGATAAAGGTTTATGGCGCGCCTGGGTGGGGTTCAGCGATCAGCGAATTAATGCTTACCCTGGCGGATATTCCGTATCGTTTTGTCGATGTCAGTGGCTTTGACAGCGAAGGGCCACAGCGAGATCTGTTGCAAAAAATCAATCCGCTGTGTCAGGTACCGACGCTGACGCTTGAAAATGGTGAGGTAATGAGTGAAACAGCCGCCATCGCGCTGATGGTCCTCGATCGTCGCCCCGATCTGGCACCGCCCATCGGACGCAGCGAGCGTCAGCAGTTTCAGCGTCTGTTGATCTGGCTGGTGGCCAATATCTATCCGACATTTACGTATGCCGACTACCCGGAACGCTGGGCGCCTGATGCGCCCGCACAGTTGAAAAAGAACTGTATTGAATACCGTAAATCACTCTATCTCTGGCTCAACGATCGGCTCAGCGCGGAACCGTATGCCTTCGGCGAACAGTTAACGCTGCTCGACTGTTATCTGTGCGTGATGCGCACCTGGGGGCCGGGACATGACTGGTTTCAGGATAATACGCCGAATATTAGCGCAATAGCGGACGCCGTGTGTCAGCGGGCAGAGTTACGTCAGGTGTTGAAAAACAATGGGATCCTCTGAAAGCAACGGGAGTGGCGGGTAAACGCACACTAAACTCTTCAGCGAAGGGGAATTTGACGTGATTGTCTGCAGTTCCGATACCCTGGCGGAGGGGGCAATGATGGAAGCGGAAAGCCGTGGATGACGTATTCCGCAGGATTTGGCCGTCATCGGTTTTGGCGACCTCGATTTTGCCGCCAGCAATCGCCCGTCGATCACCACCGACAGCGTCGACCGCCGCGCCATTGGTCAGCGCGCCGCCACGCTGCTGGCGAATCGCATTGAACAAGCGGCAGTGGAAGAGGCCATTATTGATATCGGTTTTCACCTGATCGAGCGTGAATCCGCATAAACCGACACATGCATGTTGTCGAGTGTGCTAGCGTTAACGTCACACTGACAATAAGGAACCTGCTATGCCACACGTTGATATTAAATGTTTTCCGCGCGACCTGAATGATGAACAAAAAGCGGCGCTGGCCGATGATATAACTGAGGTGATCATCCGTCATCTGAAAAGCAAGGAGCGCTCAGTGAGCGTGGCGCTGACTGAAGTTCCGGAGGATCAGTGGCAGGGCGTCTGGGAGCGCGAGATTGGACCGCAAATGGACGTGCTGATTAAAAAGCCAGGCTACAGCATGTAATACAAAAGCCCGGTCACGAAGGTTGACCGGGCCGCATCGGGTTATCGCGTGACGACATTGAACCAGAACTCAAATTTATCCCTTTCTCCAGGCGGCTCGCTCCTTTTTACCTGTTGTCTACCTTTCATCCGTTCTGTGGAATGTCATTGACTGAGGTATAAATTGTCAGTCCATGCTGGCGGGCGACCTCGATATCCATGTCGGCACCTTTAGATGCCCCTGCAATCCGGTAAATCGCGTCACAGCGGGTAATGAGTCGGTGGGCGACCGGGTAGAGCATCGCTTCGCTGATCTCATCATCTAACGACATGGAACCTGCCGCCTTTGCCAGCGGCAACGCGAGCCATTCGCCAATCAGCGGAATGTGTCCGCGTTGGTATACCTCCAGTGCAGCGGCTTCGAGACGATGAAGGTTGGCGTCGATCAGTGCCTGGTTTCCGTCGGTACCGCTGCGATAAGGGCCGGCGATTAAAATGAGTTGTGCTGTCATGATATCCTCACTCTTTGTTGTCGTAGGCAGAAATGCACATTTCTGCACGTTTTAGTTGCCTGAAGGCCGTTGTATTTGTAGAGTATGTATCATAAACAGCAAATTCGTGCACAATCAAGGTTAATCGTGCACATTCAGGAATAACCCTATGCTTACCGATCAGCGAAAGAAATTGATCCTTGAACTGCTGGCCGCCGAAGGTCAGGTGTTATCGAAGGCGCTCAGTAACCGGTTCGCGGTTTCCGAAGACACGATCCGCCGCGATTTACGTGAACTTGCCGCGGAAGGATTTCTGCAGCGTGTACACGGCGGGGCGCTGCCATCGTCTGGTGCGACGGCGCCTTTTCTTGAACGAAAGTCATTGAAAACCGACGCCAAAAAGCGCGTGGCGCAAAAAGGGGCTACGCTGATTTCCCCCGGTCAGGTGGTAATCATTGATGGTGGGACGACAACAACAGAACTGATCGCCTGTCTGCCGGAAGATTTAAACATTACCGTGGTGACCCACAGTCCGGGCATCGCATTAGGGCTGGTCAATCATCCGCTTATCGAGATCATCCTCATCGGTGGTCGCGTGTATAAGCACTCCATTGTCACGGTAGGCGCGGCGACGGTTGAAGGAATGCGTAACATTCAGGCCGATCTCTTTTTCATGGGCGTGACGGGGATTCACCCGGAAGCGGGGTTAACCACGGGAGATTACGAAGAAGCGTGCATCAAACGTGCATTTTCCGCCAGAGCCGCAGAAACTATCGTCCTGGCGTCACCGGAGAAGATCAGCACCGCGTCTCCCTTTGCCATTGGCGACGTATCGCTGATTAATACGGTCGTCGTGGAAGAGAATACCGACGAAAGCTGGATCCGCGCGATGAACGCGAAGGGGATCACGGTGGTGAGGGCGTAGTTAGCCCGCCGTCACGCGTTTGCCGCTGGTGACAAATGTACCGGCGCCAAGATGATGCAGGGTGTTGAGTTTGTCGTCATCGAACTGCCAGCGGCCTTCGACAAACACCCGTTCATCGGCGGCGGCAGAAACCACTTCACCGAATAAGGTATCGTATTTCTCCTGCGCAGCGGTGGCGGGGAGGAGGCGGCATTCCATCCATGCCAGACATTTTTCTTCGACGACCGGCAGTCCCAGTACGGGGCCTTTGACCACCGGAATGCCGTAACAGTTGAATTTGTCTTCATCGCGCCCGGAAACGCTGCCAACGGCGTATGTCCAGTTAGTGGCGGCAACACCGGGAATGACAATACCGAACAGGCCGCTGCGCTCAATTAATTCCCGCGACCAGGCCGTTTTATCGACCACAATGGCGAGACGAGGCGGATCAAACTCAACGGGCATCGACCATGCGGCGGCCATGATATTGCGCCGGTTGCTGACCTCATCGCGGCTGGTGATCAGTACCGTGGGACCATGATTGAGCAGACGACTGGCGTGGCGTAATTCGACAGGACGAAATCGACTCATAGAATTGTCTCGCAAAGGGTTTTTCTCAGTATTATTGAAAACTGACGTTGCGCCAAGCGCCGAATAACACCCGCCTCACTCTTTGGCACATCGTTTATACTCGGATAACGATTTAAGGCCCACAACAGGAAATCTGATGACGCCTATCCTGAATGCTTATTTTGCTCGTCTGAACTGGTCAGGGCGTGCCGAAGTCAATATTGAGACGCTTCGGGCGCTACATTTGCAGCATAACTGTACTATCCCGTTTGAAAATCTCGACGTGCTGTTACCGCGAGAAATGCACCTTGATGACAGGTCGCTGGAAGAGAAACTGATTACCGCACGTCGCGGCGGCTATTGCTTTGAGCAAAATGGCGTATTTGAGCGCGTACTGCGCGAACTGGGGTTTACCGTGCGTAGTTTGTTGGGACGCGTGGTACTGGCTAATCCGCCGAGCCTGCCACCGCGAACTCACCGTCTGCTGCTGGTTGAACTGGATGGCGAATCGTGGATCGCCGATGTGGGATTTGGTGGTCAGACGCTTACTGCCCCCATTCGTCTGCAAGCGGACATTATCCAGAAGACGCCACATGGAGAATACCGTTTGCAGCAGGAGGGGGACGACTGGATCCTGCAGTTTTGTCATCACGATCGCTGGCAATCGATGTACCGTTTTGATCGGGTGGTGCAGCAGCAAAGTGATTATGTGATGGGCAACTTTTGGTCTGCGCACTGGCCGCAATCGCATTTTCGTCATCATCTGCTGATGTGCCGTCATTTGCCGGACGGGGGAAAATTGACCCTCACTAACTTCCATTTCACGCATTACGAAGGTGACAGAGTGGCAGAACAGCGCAATTTACCGGATGTCGCCTCATTGTACGCGCTACTACAGGAACGTTTTGGTCTGGGAGTGACAGACGCGAAGCATGGTTTTACGGAAACTGAGCTTGCCAGGGTGATGGCGGCGTTTGATACGCATCCCGAAGCGGGAAAATAATGAAAACCCGGTAGGCGCAGGCGCTTACCGGGCATAATTTTAAAAATCTATCGCCCATTCAGCGTGAAACAGAATCACCGCGTTACCCGTGATGGTGACTTTTTCCGGTTGGTTATTCTGAATCGTCACGTTAATTTCAACGGTGCCATCGCGACCCAATGCCCGTCCCTGATGTCCTTTTACCTGCAGCGATTTCCCGTCGTGTTCCAGTAAACCGTGATGCACCAGCCAGGCACCCATCGGGCCATTGGCATTGCCGGTCACCGGATCTTCAACAATACCAATTGCCGGTGAGAACATGCGCCCGTCAGTCTCATTTTTGCCCGGACGGATCTGGAATGGGAAAAAGCCATTGCAGCCAATTTGCTGACTGATGGTACAAAGCGCAGAAAGATCGGGCGCGAGGGCATCGATATCGACTTCAGGCTTAAGCGGAATCATCACTTTAGAATGGCCTGTCGACGCCACCTGAATCGGCAAGCCCGGCAGCATATCGCTTTCATTCAGGTGCAGCGCACGAAGAATAGCCGCGCGGATGTCACCTTCAATCGGCGCTTCAAAGGTTGGCGTGCCTTGTTCCAGCGAAATACGGTAATCACCGTCATCATGACGGATCGCCACCCGGTGTCGACCCGCCAGCGAGGTTTGCCAGACTGTGGTGTTGCCCAGTCCCAGCACCGTGGCGCGGACATAATGCGCCGCAACGGTGGCGTGCCCGCAAATCGGCACTTCTACGGTTGGCGTAAAGTAGCGAATGCGGACATCGCTGTCATCGCTTCGCAGCAGGAATGCGGTTTCGGAGTGGCGTAGTTCGCGGGCAATCAGTTGCATCTGTGTTTCGCTGAGGCCATCAGCATTCAGGACGACACCTGCGGAATTGCCGCGAAAGGGGGTTCTGGTGAAAGCATCAACGTGGTAAACCTGTGGTTTCATTAGCGTTCTCCCTGAGTGAGGGAAGCATCATAACGTGGAAAAGGCCGGATAGCGATGCATCTGTCAATCCGGCGTGTGAAAGAATAAAACCCGGCAGGCATTTACATGAGCCGGGTGTTTTATTATCAGAAGGAGGCTTTAATCCCCACCATTGCAGAGGTATCGCTGTAGCCGTTGTTACCAACCTGCTGTGCGACGTTGCCCCACAGGGCGACGTTCTTCGTCAACTGGCCTTCAACCCCGGCTT
>ERZ506952.75-NODE-75-length-89711-cov-7.5495_pt1 | contig 89711 bp, 89 predicted proteins | sample MGYA00512896_ERZ506952 | MGnify/ENA metagenome assembly ERZ506952 | reverse complement strand
CCATGACGCCCGCAGGGCGAGCGAAGCGAGTCAATCCCCCCCTCACCGCCATATTTCAGATGAGAGCCGGTACTTATGTATCGGCTCTTTTCTTTTATATTCCCCAATGGGGGGGATGAGAATCCCCGACCGGGGTCGACAACGGGCGCAGCCCGTTGGACGGAATGGCCGCAGGCCATGACGCCCGCAGGGCGAGCGAAGCGAGTCAATCCCCCTCACCACCCTATGTGACATTCGCCTAAAAAACAAAGCCCGGTTTTCCCGGGCTCTGAGCGCAAAGATTGCTAACTTAACTGTACGCATTCAGCGTTCGTTGGCAGAGCGCCGAGCGAACGCAATCATCTTTATTGAAGCGAACAATCCCTATCATTTCATCTTCTTTAAAGCGGGCCAGCGCGTCACTGAGCCCTGACTGAACATGAGGGGGTAAATCGCACTGGGTAATGTCCCCGTTGACGATAACCGTCACATTCTCCCCGAGGCGCGTTAAGAACATCTTCATTTGCGCAGCAGTGACGTTCTGAGCCTCGTCAAGAATGACCACTGCATTTTCAAATGTACGTCCGCGCATGTAGGCGAACGGCGCGATTTCCACCTTACCGATTTCAGGTCGCAGGCAATACTGCATAAAAGATGCCCCGAGTCGTTTAACCAGCACGTCATAAACCGGCCGGAAATAGGGAGCAAACTTCTCCGATACATCTCCAGGTAAGAAGCCGAGATCTTCATCAGCCTGCAGAACTGGACGGGTGACAATGATCCTGTCTACATCTTTATGTATCAGGGCCTCTGCTGCTTTTGCCGCACTGATCCAGGTTTTACCACACCCGGCTTCGCCCGTAGCGAAAATCAGTTGTTTACTCTCGATAGCATTCAGGTAGTGCGATTGAGCCTCATTGCGCGCCATGATTGGCGTGGCGTCGCGACTGTCGCGCGCCATGCCAATCGCTTCTACGCCACTCATCTGCACAAGCGAGGTGACCGATTCTTCTTCACGCTGTTTATGACTGCGTGAGTCCCGTCTCAGCACACGTTTTGCTTCACGACGAGCTTTGATCACTGCTTTTTGTCTTCCCATGGATAGCACCTTGAGTTGTTGGTATTCATCACACGCGCCGTTGGCAGCGCGATTATGCGCACGAACATCTGCGGGTTGGCTTCCTTGTAAGCCATTGCTTGCCTTTCGAATAGACGCCACACACGGCTACGCGCACCGAATATGGCGTCAGTTACACGAAGAAGAGGGGAAAATGAGAGAAATTTAGCGGTGACGAGATGGCTACCGGAGGAGAGACTTCCGCGTAATAGGCTGCAAAAACTGTCAGAAACGTGTCCACGAGAGGACTTTACCATTCGCGATCTCCATAGTGAATAACCATCACTGCCGGGAACTACCGCTATTACGTATAATTACATCAGAACTTAGCAATAACGCAACAATATTTTTACCTGACGTTAACTAAATTCTCATTTCTGTTGGCAACAGTCTCTTACGGAGATATTACAAAATTATTTCAAAAAACGGATCATATAAAAAAAGAATATTTTCAGCCGAGTGAGACGCAACATACCCCGCCCACAGACGGGGTATCACTGTCAGGCTTCAAGCAGAGACTGGCCCAGATAGCGATCGGCCTGCTTGATTCCCGGTAGCGCGAAGAAATAGCCGCCGCCAATCGGCTTAACGTACTCTTCCAGCGCTTCGCCGTTTAGCCGCTTCTGCACGGTCAGGAACCCTTTTTCCAGGTCGTGTTGATAGCAGACAAACAGCAATCCCATATCAAGCTGTCCGGATGGCGTCACGCCAAGGGAGTAGCTGTATCCACGACGCATCATCAGGCTCGACTGCGTCTGCGCCGTGCGCGGATTCGCCAGACGAATGTGGCTGTCCAGCGCAATGACGTTGCCGTCCGGGTCGCTGGCGTAATCCGGCACATCATGTTCGTGCTGCATCCCCAACGGAGCGCCGGTGTGCTTATCGCGGCCAAAAATGGTTTGCTGCTCTTTGAGCGGCGTGCGATCCCAGAATTCGACGCGAAACTGAATCAGACGAACAGCCTGATAAGATCCGCCAATGGCCCACGCCGGTTCCCCCTGCTCCGCCGTCACCCACACCACGTCCTGCATCAGCTTTACATCGCTGCTGTCCGGATTCGCCGTACCGTCTTTAAAGCCCAGTAAATTGACCGGAGTCTCTTTACCCTTACTGCGCGCCGCATGGTCGGATATAAACCCTTCTCGCTTCCAGCGAACGCTCAGCAAATCCGGCGTATGTTTGATGATATCGCGCAGGGCATGGATCACCGTGTCCTGGGTGTTAGCGCAAATCTGTAGCAACACATCGCCATGGCATAACGCCGCATCCAGAGAGTCATTCGGGAAACGGGTCATTTTCTGCAACGTCTTTGGCATCTGCGCCTGTAGGCCAAAGCGCGTATCGAACAGAGAATGCCCCACCGACAGCGTCATGGTCAGGTTATCCGGCGCGATGAAGGCGCCGAGGATCCCGGAGTCCATTGGTGGCATACGCGGGTTCGGCGTTTCCGGTGCCGGGCCGCCAGTGGTCAGGAAAGCAATACGTTTCGTCAGCAGGCGAAACAATCGTTCGAGCTCACCTTTATCCGATGCCAGAACGTCAAATGCCACCAGCATCATTGAAGCCTGCTGCGGCGTCAAAATACCCGCCTGATGGGGACCGTAAAAAGGCTGAGTCTCGCTACGAGCATCCGGCGACAAGGTTCCCGGCGCGCTTTGCGGCTTTTGCGCATGGGCGACCGGACAACCGCCGGCCAACGCCAGCGCGCCGCCGAGCGCGCCCATTCCTTTCAACAAACGTCTGCGTGACGGTTCGCTCACGCCGTTTTTATTATCATGCTGCATGGTGCTTAATCCAGACCCAGTACACCGCGTAATTGCGCGAGATCTTCCGCCAGCGTCGTAATCGGGCCTTTCAGCGCGTTGCGATCTGCATCGGTCAGTTTATCGTAAGTCTCAAAACCGTCTTTGGTGCGATATTTCGCGAGGATGGTATCCACTTTTTTGAAGTTCGCATCCACTTTTGCTAACAGCTCGCTGTTCTCTTTTTGCAGTTGCGGACGCAGCAGGTTTACGATCTTCTGCGCTCCGTCAACGTTCGCCTGGAAATCCCACAGATCGGTATGGCTGTAGCGATCTTCCTCGCCGCTGATTTTACTGGCCGCCACTTCTTCAATCAGTCCTGCTGCACCGCCAACCACTTTTGACGGTGGGAATGCCAGTTCACTGATGCGTTTTTGCAGATCCAGAACGTCGGTATTTAACTGATCGGCGTAGTTCTCCATCCCTTTGACTGAGTTATCGCCAAACAGCGCTTTTTCCAGACGGTGGAAGCCGGTAAATTTCGGGTCGGCGGCTTTCTGTTCGTAATCGTCTTCACGGGCATCGATGCTGCCGTCAAGATCGGAGAACAGCTCAGCAATCGGCTCGATACGTTCGTAATGCTGACGGGTTGGCGCATACAGTGACTTCGCTTTCTCCAGATCGCCCGCCTTAATGGCATCGGTGAAGGCTTTAGTTCCCGCCACCAGCTGCGCGGTCTCTTCGGTCACATAGGCTTTATAGTTGGTGATAGCGCCACCCAGACTCAGCAAAGTGTCACTCTGCGCGGCATCAGCCGTCGCGCTGCCCTTAACAATCAACTTCCCTTTCGGGTTAGTCAGCAGGCCACAGGTCATGTCATATTCGCCCGGTTGTAGATTGGCAGTCATCTTCTGGCTGAATCCCGGCGCGATGTTTTCGCGTTCTTCAACCACCATCACCCCCTTCAGGATCTCCCATTCCAGCGCTTTCTGACTGTGGTTTTGAATGATGAACTGGGTTTTGCCGGCATTAACCGTAATGCTCATCGGCTCACATTGTTTATCCGTTACCGTGACGTTAACCTGCGGAATATCCGCAGCATGGGCAGTAAAAGCAGAAGCAAACAGTGCAGCCATGCCAAGCTGCAGCGCACTACGGCGAAAGTGATTCGTCATGACCATCCCTTTTAATAAGTATGTTGTAACTACATAAGAGTTTGCGTCGCGAAGCGTCAAGGCGCTGCGCGGGACGCGGTTGTGCCTGTGCGCGGCGGCGATGCAAACACCACCAGCGCCGGTATCAGATAGATAAACCAGACCGCAACTTCACTGACGCTCGGAGCTTCCTGGTAGCCAAAAATGCCTTCCATCAAAGTGCCAAACAGCGAGTGTGTCGAAAGAATAGCGCTCATATCAAATGCCACGTCCTGGAAGTGATTCCACAATCCCGCTTCGTGGAAGGCGCGAATCGCGCCTGCAGCAAGACCGGCTGCCACCAGCAAAATGAACAGGCTGGTCCACTTAAAGAAAGCGCCCAGGTTCAGACGGATACCGCCCCAGTAGAGTAAGAAACCGAGAACAACCGCAGTCGCCAGCCCCATCATGGCCCCCACCGGCGGCCAGATCCCGACATCCTGTTGAAAGGCCGCCAGCAGGAAAAAAACGGATTCCAGCCCTTCACGCGCCACGGCGAAAAAGACCATCATGATCAGTGCCCAGCCGTGGTGATTACCGCGCTGTAATGCGCTGTCGACCGCCTGCTCCAGTTGGACTTTGACGTTGCGCGAAACCTTACGCATCCAGAACACCATCCAGGTGAGGATCACCACAGCAATCACCGCAACGATACCCTCAAACAGTTCCTGCTCCTTCTGCGGAAACTCACCGGTGGTCTCGTTGATGAAGATCCCAAGGCCCAGACACAGCGCCGCCGCCAGAAATACACCAATCCACATCACGCCAATCCAACGGCCTCGTTGGGTACGCTTCAGATAACTGGCTATCAGGCTGACTATCAGCGCGGCTTCCAGCCCTTCACGCAACATAATTAGAAACGGAACAAACATGCCAGACACCCTTAAACGTTATTCTTAGTCAACTGATGCAAAGAAAGGTAAATTACAGTGATAGTGATTATCATTACGGCAAGAGAAAACTCAAGCAGAATGTAATGATAATGATGTCAGAATGTAAACACTTAGCGGGTTAATGATTGTGGCAGGAAGCGATAGCTGAAAAGGACAAAAAAGCCCGCACGAAGCGGGCCTGATTAGTCAGTGAACTGAGACGTTAGCCTTCCTGCAAACGCGACGGCGGTGCGGAATGATAGTGCGCGTCAGCCTCAGCAAAGCGTTTGAGCATCGCCGATGATGGCGCTTTACCCAACAGACTGAAGACGACGATACCGACGCTGCCGAAGATAAAACCCGGAATGATTTCGTACAGATCCAGCCAACCGAAATGTTTCCAGACGATCACCGTCACGGCACCGATAATCATCCCGGCCAGTGCGCCGTTGCGAGTCATACGCGACCACATCACCGAGAACAGTACCACCGGACCAAACGCGGCGCCGAAACCAGCCCAGGCGTAGCTCACCAGACCCAGCACCCGGTTATCCGGGTTCGCCGCCAGGGCGATCGCCACCAGCGCGACCACCAGCACCATAATGCGCCCTACCCAAACCAGCTCCTGTTGGCTGGCACCTTTGCGCAGGAACGCTTTGTACAGATCTTCGGTAATGGCGCTGGAACATACCAGCAACTGACAGCTCAGCGTTGACATTACCGCCGCGAGAATCGCAGACAGCAGGATACCGGCAATCCACGGGTTAAACAGGATTTGCGCCAGTTCGATGAACACGCGCTCCGCGTTCTGATTCACCGACCCCGCCAGCGCCGGATTGTTGTTGAAGTAAGCGATGCCGAAGAAACCGACCGCGACCGCACCTGCCAGACAGAGGATCATCCAGGCCATGCTGATACGGCGGGCATGAACGATGCTGTGGTGGGAATCCGCCGCCATAAAACGTGCCAGAATGTGTGGCTGACCAAAGTAGCCCAGGCCCCAGCCCATCAGGGAAATGATGGCGACGAAATTCAGCCCTTTGAGCATATCAACGTTCTCAATGCTCTTCTGTTTAATGACTTCCAGCGAATCGCCAAAGCCCCCAACGCTGATGATGACAATCACCGGCGTCAGGATCAGCGCAAAAATCATCAGACTGGCTTGTACGGTATCCGTCCAGCTTACCGCGAGGAATCCGCCAATAAAGGTATAGAGGATGGTGGCCGCCGCGCCTGCCCACAGTGCGGTTTCGTAGCTCATGCCAAAGGTGCTTTCAAACAGACGCGCCCCTGCCACGATGCCGGATGCACAATAAATAGTGAAGAACAGCAGAATCACCAGCGCGGAGATAATGCGCAGAACCCGGCTCTTGTCTTCAAAGCGCCCGGTGAAGTAGTCCGGCAGCGTCAGGGCGTTATTATTATGTTCGGTGTGCACGCGAAGGCGCCCGGCCACCAGCTTCCAGTTGATCCACGCCCCTAACGTCAGGCCGATGGCAATCCAGCTTTCTGAAATCCCGGAAATGAAAATCGCGCCCGGTAAGCCCATCAGCAGCCAGCCGCTCATATCTGACGCGCCCGCAGATAATGCGGTGACAAATGGCCCGAGACTGCGGCCCCCCAAAATATAATCATCAAAGTTCTTGGTTGAACGCCAGGCGATAAAACCAATCAGTATCATGCCAAAAATATAGACACAGAACGTCACCAGCATCGGTGTGCTAATTGCCATAAAATCTCCAGACTCTTCTGTTTTATTGCTCTGCCGGAACGTGGCAAAGCCTGTTGTATTTCCCGGGCGACCGTATCCTGCCGGAAGCGCGGTTTATTCACAATCGATTTAACACATCATTTACATCAAATTTAAATGCAGATGAACACTATTTTCTGGCAGGTTGCACTCTCTCACATTTTTCGCGGTTGCACCTTTTAAAAGTGTTAACTGCCGCAGAGAAAAAGATAGCGTTATTATTTTTCCCAACGTCATACATCTTTCTTTTATTAACATTTCATTCATTTTTAAGCTTGTTATACAGGTCACATTTAACGTGGTTGCACAAAGTTGCAACATAGTAGATATTTCTCGATAACGATAAGCAGTACCTCACCGAACAACAGGAGCAGATGGCATGGGAACCACCACGATGGGGGTTAAACTGGATGACGCAACGCGCGAGCGCATTAAGTCAGCGGCAACGCGAATTGATCGCACCCCGCACTGGTTGATTAAGCAGGCAATCTTTAATTACCTGGAAAAACTGGAAAACGATGACACGCTGCCAGAAATTCCTGCGCTATTGGCTGGAGCCGCCAACGAAGGCGATGAATCCACGGTGCCGCAGGAAGAGATCCATCAACCTTTCCTGGAATTTGCCGAGCAGATCCTCCCACAGTCGGTCTCGCGTTCCGCCATTACCGCCGCGTATCGTCGCTCTGAAACTGACGCGGTCTCGATGCTGATGGAACAGGCGCGTCTGCCGCAGCCGGTAGCCGAACAGGCCCATAAGCTGGCTTACCAACTGGCGGATAAACTGCGTAATCAGAAAACAGCCAGCGGCCGTGCCGGTATGGTGCAAGGCTTGCTGCAGGAGTTTTCTCTCTCTTCGCAGGAAGGGGTGGCGCTGATGTGTCTGGCGGAAGCGCTGCTGCGTATTCCGGATAAAGCCACGCGCGATGCCTTAATCCGCGACAAAATCAGCAACGGTAACTGGCAGTCGCACATTGGTCGTAGTCCGTCGTTGTTCGTCAACGCGGCGACCTGGGGTCTGCTGTTCACCGGTCGTCTGGTCTCCACCCATAACGAAGCCAGCCTTTCGCGCTCCCTGAACCGCATTATCGGTAAGAGCGGTGAGCCGCTGATCCGTAAAGGCGTCGATATGGCGATGCGTCTGATGGGCGAACAGTTCGTGACCGGAGAAACCATTGCCGAAGCGCTGGCGAATGCCCGTAAGCTGGAAGAAAAAGGCTTCCGCTACTCTTACGATATGCTGGGTGAAGCCGCGCTGACCGCAGCCGATGCGCAGGCCTATATGGTCTCCTATCAGCAGGCAATTCATGCAATTGGTAAAGCGTCGAACGGACGCGGGATTTATGAAGGTCCGGGGATCTCTATCAAGCTCTCCGCCCTGCACCCGCGTTACAGCCGTGCCCAGTACGATAGAGTGATGGAAGAGCTCTATCCGCGCCTGAAGTCGTTGACGCTGCTGGCGCGCCAGTATGATATCGGCATCAATATCGATGCCGAAGAGGCCGACCGTCTGGAGATCTCCCTCGATCTGCTGGAAAAACTGTGTTTTGAACCTGAACTGTCTGGCTGGAACGGTATTGGTTTCGTCATTCAGGCGTACCAGAAACGTTGCCCGTTCGTCATCGATTACCTGATCGATCTGGCCACCCGCAGCCGTCGCCGCCTGATGATCCGCCTGGTCAAAGGCGCCTACTGGGATAGCGAGATCAAACGCGCCCAGATGGACGGTCTGGAAGGCTACCCGGTTTACACGCGCAAGGTCTACACCGATGTCTCTTATCTCGCCTGCGCGAAAAAGCTGCTCGCCGTACCGAATTTGATCTACCCGCAATTTGCAACCCACAACGCCCATACGCTGGCAGCCATTTATCAGCTGGCCGGACAGAACTACTATCCAGGTCAGTATGAGTTCCAGTGCCTGCACGGAATGGGTGAGCCGCTGTACGAACAGGTCACCGGTAAAGTGACGGATGGCAAACTTAACCGTCCGTGCCGCATTTATGCACCGGTTGGCACCCATGAAACGCTGCTGGCGTACCTGGTGCGTCGTCTCTTGGAAAACGGGGCGAACACCTCCTTTGTTAACCGTATCGCGGATACCACGCTGCCGCTGGACGAACTGGTGGCCGATCCGGTCGAGGCCGTTGAAAAACTGGCGCAGCAGGAAGGTCAGACCGGTCTGCCGCATCCGAAAATTCCGCTGCCGCGCGATTTGTACGGCAAAGGGCGCGAAAACTCTGCCGGTCTGGATCTTTCCAACGAACATCGTCTGGCCTCACTCTCCTCTGCCCTGCTCAACAGCGCGCTGCAAAAATGGCGAGCGTTGCCGATGCTCGAGACACCGGTTGCCGAGGGCGAAATGAGCCCGGTGGTCAACCCGGCAGAACCGAAAGACATCGTCGGTTATGTCCGTGAAGCCAGTGAAACTGAAGTCGAACAGGCGCTGCAAAGCGCGGTGAACAATGCTCCTATCTGGTTTGCGACGCCGCCGCATGAACGTGCCGCCATCCTCCATCGCGCTGCCGTGTTGATGGAAGGCCAGATGCAACAGCTGATCGGCATTCTGGTGCGTGAAGCCGGTAAGAGCTTCGCCAACGCCATTGCCGAAGTGCGTGAAGCAGTAGACTTCCTGCATTATTACGCCGGTCAGGTGCGTGACGATTTTGATAATGAGACCCACCGCCCGCTCGGTCCGGTTGTTTGCATCAGCCCGTGGAACTTCCCGCTGGCCATTTTCAGCGGACAAATCGCCGCCGCGCTGGCTGCAGGCAACAGCGTACTGGCAAAACCCGCGGAACAGACGCCGCTTATCGCAGCCCAGGGCATTGCCATCTTGCTGGAAGCTGGCGTACCGCCGGGCGTGGTGCAACTGCTGCCTGGCCGGGGTGAAACGGTGGGCGCGCAATTGACCGCCGACAGCCGCGTGCGCGGCGTGATGTTTACCGGTTCTACCGAAGTGGCGACGCTGCTGCAACGTAACATCGCGACGCGTCTGGATGCACAGGGACGTCCGATTCCCCTGATCGCCGAAACGGGCGGCATGAACGCGATGATCGTTGACTCGTCTGCCCTCACCGAACAGGTGGTGGTCGACGTACTGTCCTCGGCATTTGACAGCGCCGGACAGCGCTGCTCCGCGCTGCGCATACTCTGTCTACAGGATGATATCGCCGACCACACGCTGAAAATGCTGCGTGGCGCGATGGCCGAATGCCGGATGGGCAACCCGGGGCGTCTGACCACCGATATCGGTCCGGTGATCGACAGTGAAGCCAAATCCAATATTGAACAGCATATTCAGGCTATGCGGGCGAAAGGTCGTCCGGTATTCCAGGCGGCGCGTGAAAACAGTGAAGATGTCCGTGAATGGCAAAGCGGTACATTCGTTGCGCCAACGCTGATCGAACTGGAAAGCATTGACGAGCTGCAAAAAGAGGTCTTTGGTCCGGTTCTGCACGTTGTACGCTACAACCGCAACAACCTGGACGCGCTGATTGACCAAATCAACGCCTCCGGCTACGGTCTGACGCTGGGCGTCCACACCCGTATTGATGAAACCATTGCCCAGGTCACCGGTTCGGCGCACGTAGGCAACCTGTACGTTAACCGGAATATGGTGGGGGCGGTCGTCGGCGTACAGCCGTTCGGCGGCGAAGGACTCTCGGGGACCGGCCCAAAAGCCGGTGGGCCGCTCTATCTCTACCGTCTGCTGGCAAATCGTCCGGAAAATGCGCTGGCCATCACTCTGGCGCGTCAGGATGCGGACTATCCGGTAGACGCCCAGTTGAAAGCCGCGCTGATCCAGCCGCTGGAAGCGCTCAGCGAGTGGGCGGCCGATCGCCCTGTGTTACGTCAACTTTGCCAACAGTTTGGCGAACTGGCGCAGGCCGGTACGCAGCGTCTGCTGCCTGGCCCTACCGGGGAGCGTAACACCTGGACACTGTTACCGCGTGAGCGCGTACTGTGTATCGCGGATGATGAACAGGATGCGCTGGTGCAACTTGCCGCCGTCACTTCGGTCGGGAGTCAGATTTTGTGGACTGACGATGCTTTCCACCGTGATCTGGCGAAACGCCTGCCGGCAGCGGTTGCTGCCCGCATTGCGTTTGCGAAAACCGACAGCCTGACAACGCAGCCTTTTGATGCGGTGATCTTCCACGGCGATTCCGATCAGCTTCGTGCCCTGTGTGAAGCGGTAGCAGCCCGTGAAGGCGCGATTGTCTCGGTACAAGGTTTCGCCCGTGGTGAAAGCAATATTCTGCTGGAGCGACTGTACGTCGAGCGTTCGTTAAGCGTGAACACGGCAGCCGCCGGAGGTAACGCAAGCCTGATGACAATTGGCTAAGGCTGTGGTTAATTAAGGCTCCGGAAACGGGGCCTTTTTTTATGGAGCCAGAGGGAATGATGAAACGAATACTACTCACCTGCGCTACGCTGCTGCTCAGCGGTCAGGCGCTGGCCGATGACTGCGCAAATGCCAGCACGCAAGCGGAAATGAATACCTGTGCCGTCACCCAGTATCAGACGGCAGACAAAGAACTGAATGAAACGTATCAGAATGCGCTGAAACGCGCAGCCCCGCCACAGCAGGAACTGCTGAAAAAGGCGCAGACCGCGTGGATCGCCATGCGCGATGCCGACTGCGCGCTTATTAGCTCCGGCACCGAGGGGGGAAGTTCTCAGGTGATGATCGCCAATCAGTGTCTGGCGGATAAAACCGCCGAGCGTGAAGCGTTTCTCGCCTCGCTGCTACAGTGCGAAGAAGGCGATATGAGCTGCCCACTGCCGCCTGCCAATTAACGAACGCGAATTCCCTCAATAATCATGCGTTGAACGTTTTCAACCGTCTGATTAAAAAAGGTTTCGTCACGCAGCGTTGCGCCCGTCACCGCCTCAACCTGAGGCGCAAAATCGGCGTAATGCTGTGTTGAAGCCCAAATCATGAAGATCAGATGATGCGGGTCGATCGGCGCCAGTTTGCCGCTCTTCACCCAACCGGCAATCAGGGCGGACTTTTCATCAATCAGCGTTTTCAGATCGCCGGTCAATTCATCCATCAACAGCGGCGCACCGGCCAGCATTTCCATGCAAAAAAGACGCGAGGCCTGCGGGTAATCACGGGACACTTCCAGCTTCAGCCGGATGTACTCTTTAATGGCAGCCAATGGCGCAAAATCTTCCCTAAACGCTTTTAAGGGCGCCAGCCAGATATCCAGAATTTGACGTAGCACGGCGACATACAGCGCCTCTTTTGACGGGTAGTAATAAAGAAGATTGGTTTTGGAGACGCCGGCCTGCTCGGCAATGTGTTCAATACGGGTGCCGTGAAAACCATATTGTGAAAACGTATTTAATGCGGCTGTCAGAATCGCTTCGCGTTTCGCGCTGACCGCCTGCGAGCGTTTACCTGTTTTTTTCTCAGCACGTTCGGCCATGCCCTTTCCTTGTTCGGTGAATCTGTCAGTGGCGCATAGTCTGCGTGGCGTTTCCTTTCAGTTCAACCTGACGGGCAAAAAAAACCGCCGGAGTATCCGGCGGCGGTGGCGTCATCACGCAGTAAGGGGAGGCTGAACATGATGATCGACAAGTGCGGCAATGCTAGCTGTTACGGCTACCACCACTGCTCTTGCCCCCTTTTTTACCTGCTTCAGAGGCACGCTGCGGGTCATTTTTAAAATTCCCCCCGCTGTGCTGACCACCTTTCTTACCTGCTTCTGATGCTCTTTCACGGTCTTCGGCAAAATTACCGGAACCGCCTCGATGGTTTGCCATTACTGACCTCCGTCATTGATTAGACATCATATTGCATAGGTACTGAGGAGTGACTCCTCACGCCACGGATGGCGGATGCCATTCACCTCGCGACGTGAAACTAAGCTTAGGCAATACAGAGCGTTCGGCCCGCCGCTGGTAATATCCTGCAACAGCTTAAGTCCGTGTTGAGAAATAATTGCCTCAGTTTATCAATAAGCCTTTCTTATGATTAGCAAAATTTAGCGGCGAGAAAATGTATCATTTTGCTACAAAACAGGCTGTCCTAAAATTTGTTATAAATCAAAGAAATGGTCGTGATATTTGCACTCTCAGCGCCACGTCATATCTTTAAAGAGGATAGCGAATCGCTACAGACACGGTTAATACGAGGAGTAGTACAAATGGCTAAAGTTCTGGTGCTTTATTATTCCATGTACGGACACATCGAAACGATGGCGCACGCGGTAGCGGAAGGGGCAAACAAAGTGGACGGCGCAGAGGTCGTGATTAAGCGTGTACCGGAAACCATGCCAGCTGAAATTTTTGCCAAAGCCGGAGGCAAGACGCAAAACGCGCCCGTCGCCACCCCGCAAGAACTGGCGGATTACGACGCCATTATTTTTGGTACGCCAACGCGCTTTGGCAATATGTCAGGCCAGATGCGTACCTTCCTCGATCAGACGGGCGGATTGTGGGCGTCCGGCGCGCTGTATGGCAAACTCGCCAGCGTTTTCAGTTCTACCGGGACAGGCGGCGGTCAGGAACAAACGATTACGTCTACATGGACTACACTTGCCCATCATGGGATGGTGATTGTGCCCATCGGCTACGCCGCACAGGAACTGTTCGATGTTTCGCAAGTTCGCGGTGGTACGCCTTATGGCGCAACGACCATTGCCGGGGGTGACGGTTCACGCCAGCCCAGTCAGGAAGAACTCTCTATCGCACGTTATCAGGGCGAATACGTTGCCGGTCTGGCAGTGAAGCTCAACGGCTAATCTTCAACGGGAGGATAAGAATGCCAACTCAAGAAGCGAAGGCTCATCACGTCGGTGAGTGGGCAAGTCTGCGCAATACATCGCCGGAAATAGCCGAAGCCATATTTGAAGTTGCCGGATATGACGAAAAGCTGGCAGAAAAAATTTGGGAAGAAGGCAGCGATGAAGTGCTCATCAAAGCCTTTGATAAGACAGATAAAGACGCGCTCTTCTGGGGCGAACAGACCATCGAACGTAAAAACGTTTAAGCCGTTAAATCCCCCGCTTGCGCGGGGGAACCTCATTTATTTCGCCGCCTCATTCAGCAGCGCGTCAAACTTGTCGATCGGACAGAAACCGTTCGCATCAATCGGGCATCCTTTCAACTCCAGAGTCACGCGTTGCGCCGGGGCTTTCAGCGTCAGCACATCCGCATTACGCAGCTGCTCTGAACTCTGATACACATACTCAATTTTCATCAGATCGCGGTTGGCCTTCGTGTCATGCCAGCGCTGGAAGACAATTTTGCCGCCAATCGGCGTACGTTCGTTTTGATCATGTAACTGATAGGGTTTGAATTCCAGTGCGGTAAGCAGTGAGGCGATGTTTGAGTCATGCCCCACCAGCACGGTAATTTTCGGCGCTTTCGCCTGTTCGGTCACCAGCGCTTTGTCGATGTATTTCACCAGCGGTTTCGCCACGTTACGTGCGACCTCCGCAGAGGTAAACAGGCTGTCCTGATAGCCATTTTTCAGTTTCGACAACACCTTCCATTGCTGATCGGATTTAATTTCGCCCCAGGCCACCTGATCCATCGGGAATCCTTCGTAGTATTGCAGCGTGAAGGCGTCCACCAGCGAGTTCCCCACTTTCAGCGGTCCGGAGACACCGGGCTCCTGCTCATAGTTCGCGCTAAAGGTATCTTTAGCGTCAGTCAGCGAACACTGCTGTTTTTCCTTGCATGATGGCGAGTCTTTGTAGTTGATCATCTGTTCCAGCAACTTGTAGCTGTCATCAAGTTGCATCTGGCCGCGCTCTTTTTCCATCGCCTGTACGGCTTTCTCGCGGAAAGCCGCCGAATCATCGGTGATCACCGGGTTAAAGGTGGGGTCCATGGTGCCCATTTTTTCCTGGTGATGCACCGGAACATCGCAGCCAGGGAACGCACCGGTGATAAAGAACTGGGCGGTCGCGACCGTACGCTGCAGACTGTTGGCATAGGTATAGACCGTATCCGGTGCCGGGCACTCGCCGGATTTCACCATCCCCTGCTCTGCCAGCCATTCACGCATGTAATGGCCCATATACACTTCCAGCACGCCACCTTTGGTGGTGAGCTGTCCGCCCGGCACATCCCATTCAGGCCATTTATTCGGAGTGGACTGCTCCAGCACGCTGCCATTGTTCGCCAGCGGCGCACGTAAGTTATGTCGACTCATCATCAATACTTGCTGTAGCTGATAGCCTTCCGGCACCGTTTGTGCCTGCGCGGCAGAAGACACCATCACAACCCCTGCCACAGCGGCGGCAATTAACGATTTGTTCATCCCTACGACCTCGTGTTGTTATTCGTCATTCATAAGTGTGACAGATATATGACACATTTTTGGGAACGAGACCGCAAAAACAGGGATTCAGCGCATCATATTGATGCCAAATATCATTTGCAGCTTGCGGATCCCGGAGGGCGTGAAGGTGACCTGGCGGCTTCCCGGTGCTGTTTTGATCCACCGCTGCCCGGTAAGCCAGGTCAGTAGCGCCGCGCCAAGTACACCACCCAGATGATAACGTCGCTCGCTCCAGTCCAGACAGCCGCAGCTAAATTTGCGTCGCGACACGCTGGCCTGTACCACAATGCCCAGATCCGCCAGTTTCTCCTCACCCAGAGGCGTCAGGGTTTCGCCATCTGCCGTCAGCCACTGTCGGGAAACCAGCGTATCAAACAGTCTCACCGCCACTTCTCCGGCCAGATGGTCATAACAGGTCCGCGCCTGACGCAAACTCAAAGGCGTAGTGATTTTCCGCGATGCCGTTGATGTCCAGGCGACGCCCATCAGACGCTCCAGCAGTTCCGCAATGTCTGCGCTTGCAAGGCGAAAATAGCGGTGCCGCCCCTGGGCGAGAGAAACCACGAACCGCTGCTCGCACAGACGGGCCAGGTGCGCACTGGCGGTAGACGGCGAGATATCCGCCACCGCGCTCAGTTCCGTCGCCGTCCATGCCCGGCCATCCATCAGCGCACACAGCATCCGGGATCGCGATTTGTCCGCCATCACCGCCGCCGTCAGCGCCATTCGTGATTCGAGTTCGCCGTCTTCTTCATTTACGACTATTGACGTCATACTAACCTCTCAGCCTCGGGGAGGGGTTAACCATGGCACGATTTTGTCATTAAGTCACAGCACGGAGCATCATTTCGATACTTAGCCCCAGCAGACAAAACAGAAAGCAACGTTTAAAGACAACGGGTGAGATGACCCGTCGGATACGAGTGCCTGCCCACTGGCCGAGTAGCGCCGGAACGATGGCGAATGCCGATAAGCTCAGCGACTGCGCGGGGAGCGCGTCGTGCCACCACAGACCCAGTGCTAACGCCAGCGTGGAAAAGGTAAAAGAGATACCGAGCGCCTGAACCAGTTCATCCTTCTCAAAGCCCAGCGACTGGATCCACGGCACCGCCGGCATCACAAAGACGCCCGTTCCGCCGGTCAACAAGCCGGTAGCGAATCCGACAACCAGTGAGAGCGGTTTTTCACGCCGCGGTGCGATCGCAATTCGTTTTCCCGCCAGGGTCCAGAGCGCATACACCATCAGCGCCAGCCCGAGCGCAAACTGTGTGCGGGAAGTCTCGCCACCGGTGATCCAGACGCTGGCCAACAGTGTGGCAATCACCACCGTTAGCAGCATAGGCCAGAGTCGCTTCAGCAACATCCGGGTATTTCCACCGCCGCCAAACTGAAACAGATTGCTGATAAGCGAAGGTAACAACAGCATAGCCGCCGCCGCAACCGGAGAGATCAGCGAGCCGAGGATCCCCATTGCCACAGTAGGCAGCCCCATGCCGGTGACGCCTTTCACCATCCCCGCAAGAACAAAGGTTAAGGCAATCATCACAACCTGGTCGGGGTCGAATGCAAAAAGAAGGGTCATGCTTCAGCGTCCTGTAAGGAGAAGATGACCTATCCTGAATGCTTGCGACGATGCTTGCTTCGTCAGCGAACGAAATGTGGTTTCCGCTATTCAGAGATAATGACTTCATGGCGGATGTTACGCGCGCAGTAGGCTGTCCCGTCTTTGAGATACAGTTCCTGAAAACGGCTGTTATCTATCGGTTGTTGCAGTCGCGTACGCTCGGTATCGACAAACTCTTTTTGCACGCGGTAATGCACCGCATCCTGTGTTTCGAACGCGATAAACTCGCGGGTGGCATAGGGCTTATGTTTCAGTTTGACATAGACGATGTACTGCACCGTGCTGAACGTAAGCCCGGTTCGCACGGCAATCTCCTTCATGGTCAGCGGTTCATCGGATTCATACAATGCCTGAACCTGTTGAATTCTCTTCTGGCTATACGCCGACACACGCAAACTGAGTTTCAGCCGGTAAGCCATATTGCGCACCACCGTCACATTGGTGCACAGCATCTGCGCAATGTGTTGCGTCGAGAGGACGCCCGCGTTTTCACGCAGGAGAGCCAGGCTCTCGTCGTTCCAGATAAATGCCATCAGCGGTATCCCTCCACCGAAAACTTATTGCCCCGCGAGACGGGCGAACGTGGCGGCTAATTCCGCCGGTTTACGCATTCCCTGATGCCACTCCAGCACCCGGCCTTGTGGATCAATCAGGACCGAGGTCGGTGTGCCGATGACCTGGTATCGTTCCTGAGTGATTTTCATCTGATCGCGAAGGACCGGATACGACACCTGGTGCTTCGCCAGTAGCGCATCCAGGTTGACCGTACCCGGATCGGTATTCACCGCCACCACTACCACGCTATCGCCCCATTTCTGGCTGAGCGTTTCCAGCGAATCCATCTCCGCCAGACAACCACCGCAGCCTGCCGACCAGAAATTGAGGTAGATGGATTTTCCCTGCCAGCGATCCAGTCCGGACTCCTGGCCTTGTAAATCGAAGGCCGCCAGCGCCGGAGCCGTTTCGCCGACAGCCAGCTTTTCCTCTTTACAGCCACTGAGCAATACCGCCAGTGAGAGAATGAAAACGTTAAGCCAGCGCATGTTGCATCGCCTCCTCTCCCAGATACTTTCCGTGTTGCAGACGCAAAATGCGATCGGCAAACTGCCCAAGCGCCGGGTTATGCGTCACCATGACTATCGTGCGCCCCTGGCGGTGCAAATCAGTAAGCAAATCCAACACCCGCTGTTCATTCTCTTCATCGAGGTTGCCTGTCGGTTCATCCGCGAAAATGACCGGCGGCTCATTCACCAGCGCCCGCGCAATACAGACACGCTGCTGCTCCCCACCGGAAAGCTGGCTGGGTAAATGGGTGACGCGGTGCCCAAGGCCGACCTGTTCCAGTACTTTTCTGGCTGCTGCCTCGTCCACCACGCTGTGGTAGTGCTGCGCCAGCATGATATTTTCCAGCGCGGTTAAAAAGGGAATGAGATGGAATTGCTGGAACACCAGGCCAATCTTCTCGGCGCGAAAACGACGCCGTCCCTCTTCATCCAGCGCGGCGGCGTCCGTACCCTCAAGAAACACCTGACCTTCCGTTGCGGTATCCAGACAGGTGAGGATGTTCATCAGCGTCGTTTTCCCGGAGCCGGAGGCCCCCATGATGGCGACAAACTCCCCTTGCGTAATTCGCAGGTTAATATCATCCAGGGCGGTAACGTCGCCAAACCGTTTATAGAGGTGACGTGTTTCGATCGCCACTTGTGGAATCTGCGTCACGGACATGGCGCTACTCTCCTTTCAGCACGTTAGCGGGTTCGACGTTGACCGCACGCCGTACCGGAACAATCGCCGCCAGAATGGCGACCAGTAAAGACAATACGAGGGTGATGGGCAGCACCGGCAGACGCAGCGAGATCGCCGCGTTGAATACTGTCAGTCCCAACAGTTGCGCCAGCAAATACCCCAACAACCAGCCGCACACTACGGCCGCAAGGGCGATAATGCAGGTTTCCAGCAAGATTTGCCGTACGATGTCGCCATTGCTGGCACCCAGCGCTTTTTGCAGAGCGAACTCGCGGGCACGCTCGCCGACTATCGCTATCAGGGTGGTATTCACGCACAGGGAAGAGAGCGCCAGAATCACCAGCGATACCAGTCCCATCAGCCCTTTGATCTTATCCAGCACCTGTCCTTCTGAGGCGGAGACTTTACGCACCGGGCGAATCTCCAGATCCGGATACTGGCTTTGCAACCGGCTGGCATAGCGATCAACCTGGCCAACATCATTACTGACGCTCAACAGGCCGTGGCTGATTTTCCCCGGCTGATGCAGCCAGGCTTGCGCCACGTCGAGGCTGACGATCAGCATGTTGTCCGTGGCGTCACCGGCTTCGACAATGCCTTTAATCTGCAGGTTTTTCCGCTGGTTATGATCGACCAGCGTGACGTTATCGCCGGGCTGAACGTTGAGGCGCTCCGCCAGCTTGACGCCAATCATCGCGTTGCGATCGTCGAAGCTGACGCCAATCCAGCTCCCCTGGACCTGCCAGTAAGGCACCAGTTTTTGCAATGATTCAAACCAGACGCCGACGATCACCACTTTTTCCAGTTCGGTACGCGCCATGCCGTATAACCACGGACTGGCACCGTGAACCAGCCCCGCTGGCGCATCATCCAGAAGGGTCTGTAGCTCCCGCTGCGGCATACTCGCGCCGTGCCCCGGCCCGATGTAGAAGTTGGCGCCGAAGGTGCGTAACTCTTCACTCATTTTAGTATTGATGTCGAACCATACCGCGCTCAGCGCCGTCACGATGGTCGCCCCCACCATCAGCGCGGCAAAAACCACGCTGACCCGCTGAAAACGCAGGCGCAGCGCCCGCCACACCAGCAGCCAGAGCATTGTCCGTTTAGCGGCCATACAGCACCTCCACGGGATACAGTCGCGCAATGCGCCGCGCCGGGAACCAGGTTCCGATCAGGGCAATCAACATCGCAACCACCAGTACACACGGCACCACAATCCACGCGAATTCAAGCGGTGCGTCGAACAGCATCACGCCAATCGCTTTCGCCAGCCCCCATCCGGCAACGCATCCCAGCGCCCCGCCTGCCAGCCCACTGGAAGCGGCTTCGAGGTAGAACAGCAGCATGATCTGCCACTGACGCGCGCCAAGCGCCTTCATCAGACCGATCTCTTTGGCGCGTTCCATAATGGTGCTGGTCATCAGCGAAGCGATCCCCATTGCCGATGCCGCCAGCGCAGCAATCGTCACCACCGCCATCAGCAGCTGAATTTTGTCAATCACCACCCCTTCAGAGGCGGCGACTTGCCAGACCGGGCGCACCTCCGCCCCGGAGATCGCCTCCTCCAGTTGGTGGGCGATAGAAGAAACATAAGCAGTGCAGTACCAGAGGTCGTACTCTTCCGCATTAAGCGCATCCAGATTTTCCCGCGCGCGACGTGAAAGCTCATTTTCCGGTACCGTCAGCGCCGAAACACGAATGGCCTGCACCTTGCCGGGCAACCCCAATAGCGTCTGCGCTATCGCGAGCGGCATCACCAGTTGGTTATCTTCCTCGCCGCCGCTGGATAGGATCCCGCTGACGGTGACAGGCACTGTTGTATCCGCGTTGTTTAATAGCAGCGTATCACCCGCTTTCCATCCTGTTTGTCGCGCCAGCGCATGCCCCACGAGCGTTTGCGGTGGACTGTTCTCGCCTTCCTGCGGCCAGTCGCCGGTCACCTGCCAGAACGGGCTAACCGTTTTCTGTCCGGTTTCATATCCCTCTTCATCCGGAATATCGACCGGTTGGCTGAAGAACGTCCCGAGAATGCGCACCGCGTTATCGTTCACGGTGACTTCACCGCCCAGCATCGGCGCAAAACCGACAATGTTATTGCGCCAGAAAATATCTTTGATATTCGGCAATTCAGCTTCATCAAGGAAATCCTGCCCAGAGAGCGGATTACTGCTTTCGCTAAACAGCGCAGGCAATGCCGCTTGTCCGGCAGGCTCAATCAGGATGTTTGCGCCGTAGGATTTGAGCTCCCTCGACATTTTGTCACCGATATCGATCGACACCGCCAGCAGCGCCGAGATCAGGCTGGCTGCAAGAAAGACCGTGATAATCGCCAGCCCTTTACGCCGCAGGTTGCGTCCCCAGGATTGTCGTAACATTCGCCACAGCATCGTTACTCCTCCCTCAGTTCAGCAGGAACAAACTGTTCCGGCGTTTGACGAAAACGGTCATAGTTCTCTTCGGAGGAAAAGAACCAGGTCTTACCGCCGTAGCTGTACTTGAAGTCCGCCGAGGTATTGGTCAGCGTTGAACCATCAACCGGATCGGTCACCTGAATGGTCATCACCGTCGAGAAGTAGTTCACGCCAGCGGCCAGTTCTTTACCGGGGATCACTAACTCTTTTTCATCGTTGTGCCAGTTTTCAATCGGTACCGGATTGCAACCGCCGGGTTTGCCAATGGAAGGGATAAAAATATGTACCCCACAGGCGACGCAAATGACCTGATTGCCTTCCATCACATAGCCCTGATCGCCGCACAATAGACAGGCATCAAACACCACGCCAAAGCGCAGTTTGTCGGGATAACGGTTGATGATGAAAAAGCGCACGGCTTTGCCATCGTCAGCCACCCAGACAAAGCGATGCAACTTACCGTCCCGCAGTTGTTCAACCGGCAGATGAATACTGCCGTCGCTGGCGAGCGTTACCGGGATGGCTTGCGAAAGCTGCGGCGGCTGAGACGCGACGTTGTCCCACCACAGTTGCCCGGCAATCACCACCACGGCACAGCCGAGGGTGACCAGCCAAAGCCGTAGCGCATTACGCCGCTGCGCCAGCGCCAGGCGATGTGCAATCGGTTCTTCTGTTGCCCGCGTCTGACGATGGGCGCTCAGCAACGACGGCAGCCAGCACAGCGCCAGGAGCAGCAGTAATCCCACCGCCATCCAGTTATAGGCTGGCGCATTATTGGTCACTTTCGCCACAAAGCTCAGCAGCGATTTCGCCAGCGGCAGTACCTGTAGCTTCATCAACAGCAACAGCAAATTACCGCTTAACGGCAGCCACAGCATGACCAGCAGAATGAGAGTGAATGGCCAGTACAGCACGCGGATTCGGCGCAGCAGCATGGCGCAAAGCACGCCAGCCAGACAAAGGATCGCGAAGGCGAGCACCACTGCCGTCAAATTCAGCAGCAGTTCAGTATTCAGGACATGCGTGCTGGTTAAGCCACCGAGATTCGGATCGAGCGCCCAGTGACGCGCTGCACCAAAGACCAGAATCCCTTGCCACAAATAGCGCACACGGTTTCCCGCCCACCAGAAGCTGAGCACAAACAGCAACGTGACCATCACTTCCGTTCCGACCAGTAACAGCTGTACCGGTTGTGAACCGCGCAGCGTCAGTCCTGCCAGCACGCCGGCTGCCAGACCAATAAGCAGCGTCCAGCCCAGAGGGCGTAAGGAAGGGGGATCGTTTCGACTCCAGAGAACGCCGGAGAGTAACGCGATGCAGAAAAAGACCTGTAACGTGGTGACGAAAAAGTAACTCATGACATCGACTCAGAACAGCGGATTGACTCGGCCGGGATGAGTTAGCATCCCGGCGCATCGGTTTTCTTAGTTCAGACCGACGTATTTAAATTCGTAGCTCACATCAAACGGTTTCCACCAGCGACCGACACCAGTGTCACTGTCGGTGTGACGGTGCATCCCCGCTTTTGACGGCGGTTCAATGTGGTAAGTCACTTTGTAGTTGCCCACGCCCATCATCTTGACGTTCGCGCCATAGTGAGGGCCATCGCTGGCGACCATCGGCATAAACGTTCCTTCCTGTTTTTCACCGGTATCGCTGTTGACCAGGGTGTAGCTGATGGTCAGATAGGGGATCCACTCTCCTGCGCCAAAGCCGTTTTTGCTGCCTTCGACCGCGTGAATATCCGCCTCAAGGTGAATATCGGCTTTGGCTGCCGGTAAGCCCATGCCGCGCGGCTCCATATCAATCGGCTGCAGATAAACGGCGGCCAGCTCCATTTCATTCATCACGACAGGCTCGCCCGCCGGGTACTCTTTAAAGGCGAACGCTGCCGGTGCGGTGAAAATTCCGGCCATCACTGCGCTGGCAATCAGGGTTTTCTTCATGGTCATCAGACATATCCTCTCGTCTAAAATCACAACTACAGAGTGTTTTTTATTGTTTCCCCAGGAACGGCGCTTTTTCGCCGCATAACCCACAGCGCAACCAGCGCAGCGAGCAGCAATACGGCCTGCGGTAACAGCGTTTCCACATAGGGATAAATCCCCAGCCAGCTGATTTCCGGGAAACCGTTAATCAACGTTGGCTGGAACAGTTTGCCTTCCACCAGCTCCAGTACACCTTTGCCCGCAAACACGAAGGCCATCAGGTACATGAAACTGCCGGTAAACATAAAGAAGGGTTTCAGCGGCAAACGCACCACCGAATAACGCATGACCAGCCACGCCGCCAGTAACACGACACAGCCAATAACAAAGCCCGCGCCAATCGCCATGTGTCCGGCGACATCTTTGGCATCGCCGATCAGGGCGTAGTAGAACAGAACCGTTTCGGCGCCTTCGCGATAGACCGCGAGGAAACTAGTCAGCCAAAGCCCCACCAGCGACCCTGTCGTCAGCGAGTGGGACAGCTTGCCTTCCAGCCAGGCCTTCCAGTGTCGGGCTTCCACTTTGGACAGCAGCCAGTAGCTCATGAAGAACAGCATCACGACCGCAATCAACATCGTGATGCCTTCCAGCAGTTCCCGACTGGCACCCGAGTTGGTGAACAGCAACTGGAAAATCACTGCGGTGATTACGCTGGCGACCAGGGCTACGATCACTGACTGGCGAATCAGCGGCAGCTTATCCTGATGATTGTTTTTCACCATGTAGGCGACAATCGCCGCCACGATCAGCAGGGCTTCCAACCCTTCACGGACGATGATCATCAGGCTGTAAAGCAGCAGACTCCATTGCGTCTCTTCTCCTTCGCCAAGCATCGTCACCGCTTTTTGCAGATCCTGCTCGAGCGCGCTCGCTTCTGACTGGAGTCTTTCTGCCGGTTGACCAGCCTTCATCAAGCTGACCAGACGGGTGAAGTAGGCTTCCAGCGTGGTTTTGAACGCCGAATCACGGGAGCCGATTTTGTTTTCCATGCCGCTGGCTTCGAAGCGATCGAAATAGCTGTCCTGAACATCCAGAATGGCATTCTGCGTCTCGCCGCGTTGATACCGCGCAATAGCGTCCTGAATGCTCTGATTGATTCCGCCCGCCACTTCACCCCAGTTTGTCCGCGAACTCTCCTCCGCCGCCGGACCGTTGTCTGCGGTTTGTGGGGCTGCAATCAGCTGATCGTCGCGGGTTGTCGGTAAGCCTGGCAGAATATCCTCAATATCCTGTAAGAGCGTGGTGACCTGATAAGAGACGTCGTTGAGGCGATCGGGTTGAGCGGCAAGTGCAATCAGCGCGGAAAACTGTTGGTTGATGGCTGCGGCATCTTTGGCCGAGCGATTCTGCCTGACCGACATTTCCATCTCAGAGTTTTTGAATCCCTGATAGTGCGCCTGCTGGACATGCTGACTGGCCGTAGCGTAGTTCCCGGCCTGATAGTCATTCACCGCCTGGGCCAGCAGATCGTCGATAATACGGACGCTCTCTTGCCAGTGAACAGCGATATCCGTTCGGGTGAGCGCGCTGTGCTGCTCTTCCGCCACCAGTCGGTGTCCGCCGTCCAGCACCGGTTCGACTTCTCGTAGCGATGCCTTCAGCCAGTCGATTTTCGACTGCACATCAGCGAGCGGTTTTTTCTCGCCAATCATCCGCCGGATTTCACCGAAGGCGCTCTCCATTTCGTAACTTTTACTGGCGGAGATGTTGATGCGGATGGGGCCTTCGAGATTTTCAAACACCTCAAAGTAGGCCATTTGTACCGTGCGGCGCGCCTCATCGGTGCGCTGTTGAGAATAAAGTTCTGCTGTTTTATCAAGGCGTTGCTCAATATCCTCAATAAACGGAGCATAGTTTGTCGCGGCCCATACGCTAACACTTATGAGCAGACTGAAGAGAGTTACCAGCAGTGAGAGGCAAAACTTACGCACGATACGCACCAAATAACACAAATGATAATTATTATCATTATCGATTTTTGTTGGCGTTGTACATGACCTGGATCATAAAAATGTCAACGGGTGACAAGTTATGTAAATTTATTTTATTGACATGTGATGGAGGGCGAAATCTGACGGCGGGTAATATACGCCCCCGACCGTCAGGAATTAAATGTTACGTTGCGTAAATCCGTAAAAAATGAGTGATACTGCGCCTACAGGCTTAAAGTAAATTATCCGCAGGTACACTTGATTCAGCGATACAACATCTCCGAGTCTTGTTTCAGTCGCTGCAAAAATGGGCCATAACCCTGCTCACTGATCCAGTAGTTAATACTCTTTTCAACGCCCGTTGACGTCAGCGTCGCACCAGAAATACCATCAACGGTATATTCATTATACTTCCCTGATTTCTCCTGAACTATTTTCAACGCCGGCGTTCCATTATCATCAGCCACCTTTTTCCCCGGCCATTGTTGACGCCAGCTTTCATCTTTCACTCTGGCCCCCAGAAATGGCGTCTCCCGCTGCTGATAATAATACAGATTGTTCACCGTACGACCGTCCAGTCCCAAAGAGAGAAATGCATGCATCATCGATTTCGCTCCTTTGCCCGAAACAGGAATGATAACCTGCTGAATCTTATTATACTTATCTTTTACCAGATAAACTTCCGCCAGCGAACAGCGTTGACGAATCTGTGCAGGGTCCTGCTCCGGAGCGAGTTTTTTACATCCTTGTGCGGCCGTTTTATCCGTCACCCACTCGCCGGAATCGAGATTCACCGTGCGCACGATAATCGCACGCTGATATAAACTCTCAATCGGTTTTTTATCCTGAGCATCCGTCTTAAGTAAGCCCGCAGCCTGTAAAACAGCAGTTTTTTTTTCTTCTTCCGTCGGCGCCGTCATTTCCCCCTGAAACAACATAAACCAGGCGATCGCAATCAGAAAAATAAGGACACAAAGCACCATCATTGATGCAATAATAACTTTACCCTTGCGCATTTATTTATAATCCCTGTAAGCATTAACATCGTTATATCGCTATATGATATGCCATTACTCCTTGTCATTTGCAATGATAAAAACCGCGAAAATATAGATTCAACCCGTTTACTTTCTGCCTTAAATATTTAAGTCACATAGTGTTACGGCTATTTTATGGTGTAAAAAAACCGGGTTTCCCCGGTTTTGACTCAACTGATTTTCGCCCACCCTAGCCGCAGGCGCATCCCCCAGTAGCTGGTCCAGCCGCTGGTCGTAGAAACCACCTGCCCTTTTGACAACACAATCAGCGTGGGGGTGACGCTGATATCCCAACTGCGGGAAAGTGCGCCATTAGCATCGTTGACCACGGGAAAAGAGATCCCTTTACGCGCCAGCCAGCGCGCAATCGTCTGTTCATCTCCCGAACGCAGCGCGATGGTCAGCACCTTCTCCCCTTGTGCCTGCAAGCGGGCAACGTCCGGTGTGGTATAGCGGCAAACGCCACACCAGGTGGCCCAAAAATAGATGAGTAGCGGCTCTTCCTCACTTAATGCCGCCAGCGTTACCCGTTCGCCATCTAGCGTGTAAAGCGGTGTACTGTCGAAAGCCGTTGGTGCCTGTGGCGCGCGCCAGGCATCCATTAGCCACATTCCACCAGCCAACAGGAGCAAAAAAAACACATCTTCGCGCAGCCATCGCCGCAACTTACTGACCATTTGCCACCGCCAGTTTTTCTTTAACGACTTCTTCAAGCACCTCCCAGGAGACGGCCCCCGGGATCAGCTCATCACCAACGATCGTCGCGGGTGTTCCCTGAACGCCGACGAGTCGCGCCAGTTGCAGATTGGTACGTAGCGTTTCATTGCTTTTTTCATCCAGTATGACCGGGCTGGCCGCCGATTTTTCCTGCGCCTGTTTAATGCTGACGTCAGTGTGGTATCCCTTCTTTTGCATCAGCTTTTCATGCAGCGCGAGGAACTGCTGTGGATGCTCACGCCAGGTGGTGAGCGCCGTCCGCGCAGAGAGCACCGAGCTTTCGCCTTTAAACGGCAGCGGTTTGATAATCACCGCCACGTCAGGGTATTTCGCCACCAGTTTTTCCAGCAGCGGATCAAGCTGTTTGCAGTACGGACAGTTGTAGTCGGTAAAATTCACCAGCGTCAGTTTTGCCTGTTTTGCGCCAAATCGCGGACTGGCCGGATCGTTAAACAACGCCTCCTGAATGAGGGCTTCGATCTGTTTTTCTTGCTCCGGGGTAAACGGCGCGACATCTTTGGCATGGCTGAACGCGCTGAACAGGGTAAATAACAGGATGATCAGGGATTTCATGGCGTTTCTCCTTTCGCTTTAGCCAGTGTTTCTAACAGACCGTCGCGCGTTAATAACGTCGGCAGCGCCTGACCTTTCGGTAAGCCGGGACCATAGATTTGGTTATACGGTACGGCAACCTGGCCGCGTGATTTCAGAAACGCCGTAATGTCATCAGACGGCAGCGTCCAGTCGCCGCGCAGGGCCACGACATCCGGTTGCTGTAGCGCCGCCTGCACCGCGTCGGTGTTCAGCACGTTATATTTATTGACCTTGCAGGTAATGCACCAGTCGGCGGTCACATCGATAAATACGCGCTTATTTTGCGCAAACGCGTCGGTGATCGCCTGCTCGCTAAGCGGCTGCCAGCGGACACTCTCTTTCGCCGCACTGTGGGAGGTAAAACTCAGATGAGGCAGAAGTAGCGTTGCCAGCCAGAGGGCCGAACCGAGCATCATTAAGCCGAGCAAGCGTCGCAGTCCGTTCATCCAGCGTCCCGGTCGCGGCAGACGAAGCGCCAGACCCGGACGCAGGGCGACCAGCAACCACGGCAGACTCATCCCAACGCCGAGGGCGAAGAAAAGCCCCCACAGCACGGGCAGCGATGCCGTCAGCGCCACCGCCACGGCTGTACCGAGAAACGGTGCGCTGCACGGTGTCGCCAGCAGCGTGGCAAACGCGCCCTGCCAGAAATGTCCCACCAGGCCGTTACCACCGTAAGTCGCCAGTCGGGTGGTCATTGATGACGGCAGGCGAAATTCAAACAGGCCGAACAGACTGGCGCTGAAGGTCAGCATCACCAGCACCATCGCGCCAATAAACCACGGATTCTGGAACTGGATACCCCAACCGAGCGCCTGATTGCTCAGTCTTAGCACGGTCATCAGTAATGCCAGCGCCATGAAGGAGATCAAAATCCCCCCGACCGACGCGAGGAACTGCCGTCGTATCTGGTGGCGGTTTTTCTCCTCAACGAGCAAAATCGAACCCAGCTTCATCCCCAGCACCGGCAATACGCAAGGCATCAGATTAAGGATCACGCCTCCCATCAGCGCCATAAGAACCACCTGCCAGAGCGGGAGTCTGGCGGATTCTGTCACCGGCGCATCACCCACGATAAGCTGGCTCTCCTGCGCCACACCGTTATCCGCCAGCACCAGCGTGAGCGATTTACCGCGTAAATTCGGCTCCCCTTCCCCCCAGCTATCGTGAACCGGCACCGTCGCGTGCAGTCTGTCGCCATCGACCCGGATCAGCGGTTTAGCAAAATCCGTGTCCTCTACGCTATCGAGGAACAGCTCGGGTGCGGTCCAGCCACCGCGGCGCTGCGCCTCGATCACCAACTCGCCGTCACGCGCACCAGCGATCAGGGTTTGAGTCAGACCCTGCGCCAGGGGCACACGTCCCATCGCCTGAGCATAATCATGCGCAAATCCGGCATCCTGTTGAGAGGCCGTAAGCGAAAACGGGTAGTCGGTCAGCAGACACACGTTGCTACAGGTAGAGAGCGTCAGCACACCGGCAATGCGGTCGGGAGTGTGTCCCCGGACGGCCAGCGGAAACGTGACCTGTTGGTGATAGCCCTGGGTGGTCATACCGGCGACGTCAAAACGGTCCGGTGTCGGCCAGAACCAGTCCACCACGGGCATCTCTCCTTGCCAGGCAATGGCAGGTGCAACGCCGCCTTCCCCCGGCGAACGCCAGTATGTCTTCCAGCCGTTTTCCAGTTTGACGTCGATCAGCAGACGGGTTTCCCCCTGTGCTGACGTATCGGCACGCAGTCGTACGCTGGCATGATCGTTCTGCGGGGAACGCAGCCAGCCGCTCTCTGTCGCCCACGATGCGGGCAGCCAGAGTAATAACAGGCAGATCAGTCCCTGCCTGAAGGCATACATCATAATTTTTCTCCATGAATGATTAACTTACTGTACGAAACAGCCGGTCTGTCATTCGCGGAAAACGCAGAATCTGAGATGGACCCGAAGTCTGGGGGGAGAAATAACGCGTTGTGGGAAGAACGGTAAGCGTACCGTCCTGAACGGCGTTAACAAGGCAAGGAGTAAACAGAGCGCGAGGATCGCGCCTTCAAAAACGACCGGAGGCGCGGCAAGCAGCGATTTCGCACTGAGCTCGCACGGAGTCACGGGAGATGCTTCCTCTGTCACGGACGTCGGCGACGCCGTCGCCGCGATCGCGGTGGTCTCCATCTGCAACGCATGCAGGCCCGCCATGCGCTGCGCGGTACAGACCATCACCACGACACATGCCAGGCAGAGGAACCACCATCCCATCCGTTGACGTTTCGCCATCACACCCTCACTCATTGACGCGAGTTATCTTAGCGGCTGGCGTGTTTTACGCAACCTCTGGGCTGTAAAGATATGTTGTTTCGCTGGTTGGCATTCATCCTCGACAGGATTACCCTACACTTATCGATGACACCTTTTAAGGGATCCCTTTAGCCTGTATTGATTAACCCGAGAGAACGCTATGGAATTAAAGGATTATTACGCCATCATGGGCGTGAAACCGACGGACGATCTCAAGACTATCAAGACCGCTTACCGCCGACTGGCCCGCAAATATCATCCCGATGTCAGTAAAGAACCCGATGCTGAAGCCCGCTTTAAAGAGGTCGCTGAAGCCTGGGAAGTGCTGAGCGATGAGCAGCGACGCGCGGAGTACGATCAGCTCTGGCAACACCGCAATGACCCGCAATTCAACCGTCAGTTCCAGCAGGGAGAGAACCAGAGTTACAACGCCGAAGACTTCGACGATATCTTCTCCTCTATTTTTGGTCAGCACGCGCGTCAGTCTCGCCAGCGCCATGCCAGCCGTGGACATGATATTGAAATTGAAGTCGCGGTTTTTCTTGAAGAAACACTCGCTGAACACAACCGGACCATTAGCTATAACCTGCCGGTCTACAATGCGTTTGGCATGATTGAACGTGAAATTCCAAAAACCCTGAATGTGAAAATTCCGGCGGGTGTCGGCAATGGTCAGCGTATTCGTCTGAAAGGCCAGGGGACGCCGGGTGAAAACGGTGGACCGAATGGCGATTTATGGCTGGTAATCCACATCGCGCCACATCCCCTGTTTGATATCGTTAACCAGGATCTGGAAATTGTGGTCCCGCTCGCCCCATGGGAAGCCGCGCTGGGCGCAAAGATTGCCGTCCCCACGCTGAAAGAGAGCATTCTGGTCACCATTCCCCCCGGCAGCCAGGCCGGACAACGTTTACGCATCAAAGGTAAAGGTCTGGTCAGTAAAAAACAGACCGGTGATTTGTATGTCGTGCTGAAGATCGTGATGCCGCCTAAACCGGATGAACGTGCGACTGCGCTGTGGCAGCAACTGGCAGAGGCACAGTCAGGATTTGATCCGCGCAAAGATTGGGGGAAAGCATAATGGCTAACGTCACCATCACTTTTACGGTTACCGAATTTTGCCTGCGCACCGGCGTGACGGAGGAAGACCTGAACGAGATCGTGGGTCTGGGCGTCATCGAACCTTACACCGAAACGGCGGACAGCTGGCAGTTCGACGATCATGCCGCCACTGTGGTACAGCGCGCCCTGCGGTTACGTGAAGAACTGGCGCTTGACTGGCCGGGGATCGCCGTGGCGCTCACGCTACTGGAAGAGAACGCACGTTTACGACAGGAAAACCGCCTGCTACGACAGCGGCTCGCGCGTTTTATTACTCATCTATAAATATTGGGCAGCGTAAGCTGCCCAATTATCAGGCAATGATATAAATCAACGCTGGCTCAACGGGATAGCCGTACGATAGTAGCATTCAAAATGCCACTTTATGGACGTCAGAAGGCAATGAGCGAAAAAAGCAGAAAGCGCTGGCAACGCCGCCCCGGAACAACGGGCGGTAAACTGCCATGGAACGACTGGCGTAATGCCTCTACCTGGCGCAAAGCTACGCAGTGGCTGCTGATGGCGATCAATATTTATATTGGCGTGACGTTTTACTACTGGGTGCGTTATTACGAAACCGGCGGCACCAGTCTGTACGTTTCCCGGCCTGGCGGCATTGAAGGCTGGCTGCCCATCGCAGGCCTGATGAACCTGCGCTATACGCTGGAAACCGGCATCCTTCCCCCTGTTCACGCCGCTGCCATGCTGCTGCTGGCCGCGTTTATGCTGGTAAGTCTGTTGCTCAAAAAGTCGTTCTGCTCGTGGCTGTGCCCGGTAGGTACGTTGTCTGAACTCATCGCCGATGTGGGTAAGAGATTGTTTGGTCGCAATTTTACGTTGACCCGTTGGCTGGATATTCCTCTGCGCAGCCTGAAATATCTGCTGCTGGCCTTTTTTCTCTACATTTCGCTGTCGATGCCAGCGCAGGGCATTCAGTATTTTTTAATGTCGGCCTACGGGATTATTATCGATGTGAAGATGCTCGATTTCTTTCGCAATATCGGCACGATCACCCTGCTGAGCGTCGCCCTTCTGGTGGTCATAAGTCTGTTCATTCGCAACGCGTGGTGCCGTTATCTGTGTCCCTATGGCGCCTTGCTCGGGCTACTTTCCCTGCTCTCACCATTCAAAATCCGCCGCAATGCGCAAAGCTGTATTGATTGCGGGAAATGTGCCAAAAACTGCCCGTCGCAAATCCCGGTGGATAAGCTGATTCAGGTGCGAACGGTTGAATGCACTGGCTGTATGACCTGTGTGGAATCCTGTCCGGTGGCTTCAACGCTGACATTTTCCCTGCGGACACCGACGGGAAACGCTGAAATACGGCGAGGAACATTATCGGGTATGGCGATGACGCTGCTGGTACTCGGCATAATGTTTGCCATTATCGCATTCGCGATGCTAATGGACGTCTGGAACAGCCCAGTGCCGGATCACCTCTACTTCCGGTTGATCCCGGAAGCGAGAATGATTGGTCATTAATGGATACCGGATGGGGCATCTGCCGCCATCCGGATTTGCATCACTCGGCTTTATTATCCTCAGCGATGCCATCCTCAATAAAATCTTTATCGAGTTCTTCGGCATTCCCCGCGTGATCGCGCCCGGAAAGAATGTTCCAGCAGGCGATAAACAGCGCGGCAACGAGTGGACCAATGACGAAACCATTGATGCCATAAATCTCCATTCCGCCCACCGTGGTGATAAGAATCAGGTAATCAGGCATTTTGGTATCTTTGCCGACCAGAATGGGGCGCAGAATATTATCCACCAGCCCTACCACCACCACGAAGAAACCGACGATGAAAAAGCCCTGCCACAGTTGCTGCGTCGAAAAAAGATAAATGGCGGCTGGCACCCAGACGATCGCGGAACCCACTGCCGGGATCAGGGACAGAAACGCCATCAGCGCCCCCCACAGAATGCTACCATCAATCCCCACAATGTAAAACGCAATTCCGCCCAACGTCCCCTGCACGATCGCCACCACAACCGTGCCTTTTACCGTCGCCCGGGAGACCGCCGCAAACTTTGCAAACAGATGTTGCTTAACGAAATTCGACAACGGTAGCGAGTCGAGGATCTGCCGAACCAGAAACGGGCCATCCTTGAGCAGGAAAAAGAGCAGGTAGAGCATGATGCCGAAACTGATCGCGAAACCAAAGGTGCCTTTGCCAATCAGGAAGGCGCTCCCGGCCAGATATTGCCCGCCCTTTAGCACCACATCCGACAGCTTCTGCTGGATTTTTGCGGCGTTATCAAGGGAGTGATCGGCAAGAAACGAACGCGCCCACTCCGGCATATGCGCAAACAAGCTCGCCACCACTTCCGGGAACTGAGCGTCGTTATGCTGCAGCTTGGTGTACACCACATTCAGTTCAACGGCGAGTGAGGAGAGGATCAGCATTAACGGGATGAATACGATCAGGCAGATGATACCCAGCGTCAGCAGAGACGCTACCCCGTTACGCTCCCCTAACGCCGAACGCAGCCTATTTTTTACCGGGTAGAAGATAACCGTCAGAATCGCAGCCCATAAAATGGCGGAAAAGTATGGCGACAGCACGTCGAAGAAAGCCCATGTCACCATGGCGAGAAGAAAGAGGAAAAACCCTTTATTCAGTCCGTTAAAACGCATTAGAGGATCCTGTAAACAAAGAAACTCTGTGGACTATAGGACTGATTGCGGATTTTACAAAGCCGACAAGACGAAAACCGCCAGCCAATACTTCACATTCAAAATGTGATAGTGCTTATTGTTTCACCAAAAGGGTTGGCATTTCGCTCAAGGGTTGCTGAATGCGGCACACACGAAGGGAGTGCCGCTGTCTCCCCGTCTTTCTTGAATACACCTGTTTCGCCTCTCTGGACGGACGCCAGGTCAGTTTAGGGAAGCGTCTGCAACCGTCTGCCAGCAGGATGACCTATGGCAGACGTCGCGCGTTACTGATAACGCGCCACCAGGTCCTTAACCATTGCGGCATACGTTTGTTGCTTAAGTTGCACAATCTGCTGTTCCGTCACCGTCTCTACGGATGCCTTCTGTCCAGGCTGCGGGGTTAGTATTTTGGTCTCATAATTAAACGGTGACCAGGTCGCCCAATCGCCACTCGCGACATCCACCAGCGTGAAACGCACCAGATAGCGTAGCGATGTGCTGTCAGGCTGTTTCCCTGCTTTAAAATCCGACCAGACCATGCTTTTGGTCGCGGCATCAAATCTACCGGACTGCAACGTCTCCTGATAAACGATAATCGCTTTCTGATGCCCTTTCGCCGCAATGTAGCGTAGCGCCTGCATCCAGTTGGTATTCTCAGCAACCGCCGCGTCCTGGTTCTCGTCTTTACTTTTGTCTTTATTACAGATCGCTTTTTTTTGCCTGTCCGGAATGCCGGAAAACGTCGCAACCGTGTAATAGCGGCTCATTTCCTGCTGCATGACCGTCTCTGGCGCCCGATTGCCAGACTGTACCAGAATGACGGGTGAGTTCAGCGGTACGCGAAAATTGTCTTCTGCCAGTGCCGCCTGAATATCGTCTTCAGAGATCGCCAGCGTGGTTTCATTACCAAAAATATCTTTGTCCGTCAGCCAGGAGGGTGACGTCGTATTTCGGCCAGAACTCTCCACCTGCGATGTGGTTTTCTTCGCATCAATGGGGGAATGCGTGACACAACCCACCAAAATAGAGAGGGTTACACATGACAATATTACTGACCTGAAATCCATTTTACCCGGTTCCTTATCTAATCCAATATATTCCTGCATAGCAAAAATAATTATATACCTGAAGGAGCTCACCACAAAACAGGATTTTTCCATTTTCAATCATTCATAAAATAAATATTTATAAATCTTTTATAGATTCCGTTTTTATATTGTTGAGAATATATGCAGATTCGCCTAATGACTCAATCGATATTCACTCCATTATTAAAACCAGAAAAGCATGCCTCTCCTTTCTAAATTATCGCCTACCCCGTTGAATTAGATAAAAATAATCATCCAAAAAATAATGCGATACGGATGTCATATCAAAAAAAGGTGATATTTCACTTTGCCCGAATCACGAAAGTCACTGATAATGCGCCCGTTCGTCTCTTCAAAATGGCGGTATATCCCCTATGCTACATTTATTTTCTGGTCTGGATTTATATACCGGCTTGATGCTTTTACTTGCGCTGGTCTTTGTCCTGTTTTACGAAGCTATAAACGGATTTCACGACACCGCCAATGCGGTCGCGACCGTCATTTATACCCGAGCCATGCAACCCCATCTGGCAGTAATGATGGCGGCGGTTTTCAACTTCTTTGGCGTCCTGCTGGGCGGACTCAGCGTTGCCTATGCCATTGTGCATATGCTACCCACGGATTTACTGCTCAATATGGGGTCGTCACGTGGCCTCGCGATGATTTTTTCCCTGTTACTGGCAGCGATTATCTGGAACCTTGGAACCTGGTATTTCGGGTTACCGGCCTCCAGTTCTCATACCCTAATAGGCGCAATTATTGGGATTGGGCTCACCAACGCACTGATGAACGGGACTTCGGTAGTCGATGCGTTAAACATCCCGGCGGTGGTCAATATCTTTGCGTCGTTGATTGCGTCTCCCGTCGTCGGAATGGTGATCGCAGGCGGCCTGATCTTCCTGCTACGCCGCTACTGGAGCGGCACTAAAAAACGCGATCGCATCCACCGTCTTCCTGAAGAACGGAAAAAGAAAGGCGGTAAAAAGAAACCCCCATTCTGGACGCGTATTTCGCTCATCTCCTCAGCGGCGGGCGTGGCCTTCTCTCACGGCGCGAACGATGGTCAGAAAGGGATCGGCCTGGTGATGCTGGTACTGGTGGGGATTGCGCCTGCCGGTTTCGTGGTGAACATGAGCGCTTCAGGCTACGAAATCACCCGCACGCGTGATGCTGTCAGCAATCTTGAAATCTACTTTCAGCAGCACCCTGACGTGATAAAACAGGTAGTGGATAAGGCTCAACCGCTTACTGTACCGACAGCGAATTCCTCCTCAACCACCGAATTTCATTGCCATCCGGCGAATACGATGGATGCCCTGGGTCGCGTGAAAACACTGTTACCAGCAAACCTGGAGAGTTACGACACATTAAGCGTGCCGCAACGCGGTCAGTTACGACGCATCATGCTGTGTATCTCCGATACGGCAGATAAAGTGGCAAAACTAGCGGATATCAGTCGTAGCGACGTGCATCTGTTGAAAAAACTGAAAACCGACATGCTGAGCACCATTGAATATGCGCCGATCTGGATAATCATGGCGGTCGCGCTGGCGTTGGGCATGGGAACAATGATCGGTTGGCGGCGCGTGGCCACCACAATTGGCGAGAAGATTGGCAAAAAAGGGATGACCTATGCCCAGGGAATGTCCGCACAGATCACGGCGGCGATCTCCATTGGTCTTGCCAGCTATATCGGGATGCCGGTTTCTACTACGCACGTGCTCTCTTCCGCCGTCGCAGGAACGATGATCGTCGACGGCGGCGGATTACAGCGGAAAACCGTCACCAGCATCGCGATGGCCTGGGTATTCACGTTACCAGCGGCGATTTTGCTGTCCGGGTTTCTGTATTGGGCTTCCCTGCTACTTATCTAAGTCAACTGCCGGCTTAGCGAAACAGAATATACCTGAGAATGCCCAGCTCGCCAGACTGGGCATCAATACTTACTGAGGATGAAAGCTAACGGCGGGCTGATTACCGTCAGTGTGATGATAGCCACGAGCAGCCATAAACGCGGTTATCGCTTTTTCCGCATCCGCCAGCACTTCATCCAGCGGCTGATTAGCATCGATATCAACCAAAGGCGCGCCGCCAAAGGTCAGTTGTGGTGTTATCGCGATTTTTCTTGCCAGCGCTTCTCTACGGTGATCGGGTTTACGTGCACAAGCAACGTCGAGATCAACATTCAGTTTTATCACTAAATCCGGCTTATGGCTGGCCATCCAGTGAAACGCCGAGCGTTCTTGTTCGGCCAACCAACTCACGAAGCGACTCCCCTCTGTATTGACGGGAAATACGGTACCATCATAAGCGCCGGGGATTTGTATCTGAGGGTAGCGATCGGCTAACACAATGAGGCCCTGCCGACGACACGTCAGCATATGGCGAAACCGCAATAACCGACGCGCAACGAAAAACATAATCACTAATGCAGGTACCACTCCAGGTAATTTTTTTGCAGTTTTAACTTTATTACGTTCGATAACGTTACCTAATGAATTACCCATTAACGGTAATTTAACCACGGCGCGCCCTACATTTCCTGCCTGTTTACCCAGATGAACTTTTTCAGTCGGGCCATATTTCTGCAAACAGATAACAAGATGTTCGCAGACCGTTGTTTTCCCCGAACCATCGCTGCCAATAACGGCTATTAGCGGAGGTTTAATTGATTGCATAAATACACCCTTAAACAAAAATACCCACCATGAATAATTTATTATCCGACTCTCCTTCCGGATATAATTGTTAATACTAAAACGACAATTACCCATTGTCACAACTTTATTGAACAGATATTCTTGGCACACAACCGCCGCCCTCAATTAATTATTTAAACTGGATCTTTCGTGAGTCAATATACTATTCCCACTATACCTCCCCCTTTCGCACGGGTGATTGCTATAGTCGGTTGCGATGGTTCAGGTAAATCAACCCTGGCAGCCAGCCTGACGTCGCATCTCGCCCTACAGTTGCCAACAAAACAGCTTTATCTCGGGCAGTCCTCTGGTCGTATTGGTGAATGGATTGAACATTTGCCTGTTGTCGGGGCGTTGTTGGGGCGTTATCTGCGAAAAAAAGCGGCACACGTACACCAGAGTCCTTCTGCACCGCCAGGAAACATCACGGCGCTGGTGATCTTCCTGCTCTCTTGCTGGAGAGCGTACAAATTCCGCAGCATGCTAATTCAGAGTCGGCAAGGCACGCTGTTCATCGTCGATCGTTATCCCCAGGCGGAAGTGCCCGGTTTTCGCTTCGACGGGCCGCAGTTGGCCAAAACGGCTGGCGGTAATCGGTGGGTACGACTCCTGAAAGCCCGTGAACTCCAGTTGTACCAGTGGATGGCCTCCTGGCGGCCTCTGCTGTTGATCCGGCTGGATATCGATGAAGAAACCGCCTTCTCACGTAAGCCTGATCATCCCCTTGCCGTGCTCCACGAGAAGATCGCGGTCACGCCGCATCTGACGTTCAACGGAGCACCAATCCTCGAACTGAACGGTCGGGAGTCGGCGGATAAAATTCTTACTGAATCATTACGCTCAATTCAGACCTCTCTTCGCGATCACCGAATCGGATTTGCGAGTCCTTTTTAAGACGGAACGACATGGACACAGAGAACTTAAGCCCCCAGAACGGGCCATTACCGGAATATATTCCGGGACTGATTGCCGTGGTGGGCTGTGATGGCACCGGTAAATCCACGCTGACGGCGGATTTGGTAAAAAACCTGCAGCAAAAGTGGGTAACTGAACGCCGCTATCTGGGACTTGTTTCCGGAGAAGATGGCGACAAAATCAAACGTCTGCCGCTTATCGGGACATGGCTTGAACGACGACTGGCGACCAAGTCGTCAAAAACGCAGAGCATGAGTACCCGGGCTCCCGCACTTTGGGCGGCGTTAATTATGTACGGATTCTCGCTACGCCGGATGGCTAACTTACGCAAGGTCCGGCGACTGGCGCAAAGCGGCGTGCTGGTGATTAGCGATCGCTACCCTCAGGCCGAAATTTCCGGTTTTCATTATGACGGACCGGGGATTGGCGTCGAACGCGCAACGGGCTGGGTGAAAACCCGCATGGCGAGGCGCGAATCCCGCCTGTATCAGGAAATGGCGTTATATCGTCCTGAACTCATCATTCGTCTTGATATCGATATTGGTACCGCATTTTCCCGTAAGCCCGACCACGACTACAACGAGCTGCGCGACAAAATCGACGTCATGATGAAGCTCACCTACAACGGCTCGAGAATTCTCGATCTGGATTCCAGAGCGCCCTACCGCGAGGTGCTGGAAAAAGCACTGACAGCCGCCTCCGTTACGGCCCGGGATTCTCAGCGCAGGCGCGTTTTATCACAACACGCCAGCGTCTTGCCCGAAATCGGGGAGCACCCATAGCAAAAGAATCTCTGAACTCAGGCACGTACGCGTCACTGGCCTGAGATTTTATGCTGGGCGGGTTTGCCCCTGCTGAGTGATCATTAACAGGTCTGGCGGTTTTTTATCCCATGAAAAAGTGGTTTGCTGATGGCGCGTTTCGCACCATCATTCGTAACAGCGCCTATTTAGGCTCCAGCAATGTGGTGAGCGCCCTGCTGGGGTTACTGGCGCTTTCCTGCGCCGGTAAAGGGATGACGCCTGCGATGTTCGGCGTGCTGGTCATTGTTCAGTCGTACACCAAAGCCATTAGCGATTTTGCCAAATTCCAGACCTGGCAACTGGTCGTTCAGTACGGCACACCCGCGCTGGAAAATAATAATCAGCAGCAGTTCCGAGATGTGATCTCTTTTTCCTTTAGCCTGGATATCGCCAGCGGTGCTGCGGCGATCCTTTGCGGGATGGGGTTACTGCCGTTTCTTTCGCATTCATTAGGCCTCGATGCCGACAGCTTTTGGCTGGCAATGCTGTACTGCACGCTGATCCCTTCAATGGCCTCATCAACCCCAACGGGGATTTTGCGGGCGGTAAACCGTTTTGATTTGATTGCCGTACAGCAGGCCACCAAACCTTTCCTACGCGCGCTGGGCAGCGTTATCGCGTATTTCGGCGATTTTGGGTTTGCCGGTTTTGTGATCACCTGGTACGCCTCCAGCCTGGTCGGCGGCACAATGTACTGGTGGTTTGCCGCGCGCGAACTGCGTAGCCGGAATATTCACGGTGCGCTACGCCCACGACTGTTTGAGTCGGCGCGCCGCCTTGAAGGCGCATGGAATTTTGTCTGGGCAACCAACTTTGCCCACACGATCTGGTCTGCGAGAAACTCCTGCAGCACGGTATTGGTGGGTGTCGTTCTCGGCCCTGCCGCCGCCGGGCTGTTTAAAATTGCGATGACTTTCTTTGATGCGACAGGAACGCCAGCGCAGCTACTTGCAAAGAGCTTTTATCCCGAAGTGATGCGCTTAGATCCGCGCAGCAAAAAGCCGTGGCAACTGGGAATGAAATCCGCGTTGCTGGCCGGCGGGATTGGAATCGTCGTAGCACTTGCGGTAGTGATTGTTGGTAAGCCGCTTATTTCGCTGGTTTTTGGCGTCAAATACCTCCAGGCGTATGACCTCATCCAGATTATGCTTGGTGCAATTATCGTCTCAATGTTGGGGTTTCCTCAGGAATCGCTGCTGCTTATGTCCGGCAAACAGCGGGCTTTTCTGACCGCACAGACCCTGGCTTCTATCGCCTACATAGTCCTGCTACCAGGGCTGTCGCATCTCTTTGGCGTAATCGGCGCGGCATTTGCTTATTTCGCCGGACAATGCCTGGATGTGCTGCTTTCCCTGATCCCGACATTACACGCCTATCGCCATCGTCAGCGCTTGCCATTTACCGCAGGCAAAGAGACTCACTCATGACACACGAAAAATTCTCGCCAGACGTTCTTCAACGCCTCTTTGCGGCGGTGGAAGAAGACGACATCGTTGATCGCCATGCCGCGCTACCGGAACATATTCATACCTACTGCACCGAGGACAATATCCGTCGCTGTTATGATTTGTGCCTGCAGTTCTGGGAGGAGGGTTTTACCCGAACGGACTTACTGCATTTGGTACTGAAACAATTACGCGGCGGCGAGCTGTCAGATAACGAACGGATGCAGTACAAATACATTCGCGCGCGTTATAAGCATTTACGTTTCGCACTGCGTCTCTATCGCAAGAACCACCAGGCAGGCCGTTTATTTAGCAAAACCACCGTTTTTCTCGGCCACTTCCAGGACGGGTTTCGTAACGGAAATAAAACGATTATTGCCACCTATGGAAAGCGCTTGCGTCTTTTCCTGAGCCTTCCCGTCTGGTGGGTTGTCCAGTATTCCTTGCACCACAGTCAGCCAGAAACGGCCAGCGGATTTACCACCTATTGTCAGGTGCAAATGCGCACGCTACGGGATCTGCTGGCCCAACCGCAACTGACAGGACGTGAATTCCACACTATGCGAAAAATCATCAGTCAGCAGGTTTCTTATTTCGATACGTTACGCTCTCTCGAACCTGACAATCACGATGCTCGCGCCATCTCCCGCTTTCTGGCTGCTATTAACGGTCTGATGGGAGACCGGCATGATGAGATGGTGGCCGATGCAATGGAAATGCGAACACCGTACGACGAGCCCTGCGCACTGAATGGCGATATTCGTGGCCGTATAGAGCAATGGCTCGCCCGTTATCCTCTGTAGATTGCCCGACACAGGATTCTCCATCCCGACTCAGCGAAATAAAGGATTTGCGATGCTGATACGTCGATTATTGATGATTTCACTTCTGCTCTCGCCATGGCTGGCGTCAGCACATAACTTTGTCGGTGGCCAGCCGGTTAAGCCCATTGTCATTACGGATCGCGGCGAATTACTGCTGGATAATCGCGATACGTTTAGCTACCGAACCTGGAATAGCGGTGAACTGGCAGGAAAGGTGCGCATTGTTCAGTATATTGCCGGGCGAAAATCGGCAAAAAAGAAAAACGCAATGTTGATAAAAGCCGTTAAGGCCGCCCATTTCCCTCTGGACCGCTTTCAACCGACCACCATCGTGAATACCGATGATGTGATCTTTGGTTCTGGTTTCTTTGTCCTCGGCAAGATAGAAAAAAACAAACGTCGCTACCCGTGGGCACAATTTATCATCGACAGCAGCGGACTGGGACGCAAAACCTGGCAACTCAATGAGATGAGTTCAACCATTCTGGTGCTGGATAAAGAGGGCCGCGTCTCGTGGGCTAAGGATGGTGATCTGACGCCGAAAGAGGTGCATCAGGTCATCGCGATGGTACAAAAGATGGTTAACGAATCGCCAGGCCTGTGATGAAATTAATTGAACACTACATCATGACCGGCATTTGTCGACTGGTGGTGACACTTGTGGGCTTTCTGATTTTTATTTTCGCCTGCTATTGCGCACAGCGCTACCTGACCGAAGCGGCCAACGGGACATTAGCCCTCGGCGTTGTGCTGAATGTTGTCTTCTATAAAGTTTTGATTGCGCTGGAGATGTTGCTTCCGGTCGGTCTGTATGTATCCGTCGGCGTCACCCTTGGTCAGATGTATACCGATTCGGAAATGACGGCGATAGCCGCCGCTGGTGCCACGCCTTCACGCCTTTATCTCGCCGTGATGTTCCTCGCCATTCCATTGAGTATTCTGGTGTTGCTCCTGTCTCTGTACGGCAGACCCTGGGCTTACGCACAAATATATCAGTTAGAACAGCAGTCGCAGTCAGAGCTGGATGTCCGTCACCTGCAGGCAAGAAAGTTTAACGTCAACAACAATGGACGGATGATCCTCGCCCGTCAGATTGACCCCGACGCGGCTCATTTGAATGATGCGCTGATTTACACCGCCTCTGCCAGTAAAACCAGTATCTTCAGGGCCAACAGCGTGGACGTTGTTGATTCCTCCTCCACGACGCCCTCAGTGATGTTGCACTCCGGTACCGCCTATGTCCTGGATCATCAGGGCAGTGATGATAACGAGCAAATTTTCCGCAATCTCAAACTGAATATGAAACCGTTCAACCAGAATGGCGAGGTCAAACGCAAGGCGAAATCCATACAGACGCTCGCTCGTTCCTCTGCACCGGCGGATACCGCTGAACTGCAATGGCGGGAAAGTCGCGGAGTCTGCGCGTTACTCATGGGGCTGCTGGCAGTCCCGTTAAGCCGCGTCAGGCCACGCCAGGGACGGTTTTCCACACTGCTCCCGCTCACGCTCTTATTCGTCATCATTTTTTATGGCGGTAATATATGCCGTACGCTGGTTGCCAACGGTGCGTTGCCCATCACGCCGGGACTGTGGCTGGTCCCCCTGCTCATGCTGTCAGGTCTGGTGATTCTGTTGATTCGCGACGGCACGCTGCGATGGAAAACGTATAAATGAAAATCTTCAGTCGCTATATCATACGCAATCTCTTTTTAGGATTTGCGGCGGCTGCAGGGTTACTGCTTCCCCTGTTTACCACCTTTAATCTGATCGGCGAACTCGATGATGTGAGTCCAGACGGATACCGCTGGACGCAGGCGGTGATGGTCGTGTTGATGACATTGCCGAGGACCCTTATCGATCTTGGTCCGTTTATCGCTTTGCTCGGTGGCATTATCGGATTGGGACAGTTGTCGAAAAGCGGGGAATTAACCGCCATACGCACCACGGGATGCTCAATTTTCAAAATCGCCATAGTGACGCTAAGCGCGGGACTGATGCTAATCGTTGCCCTCGGCGTCATTGACGAATGGATTGCCTCGCCGATGCAACAACAGGCGTTGCAGATTAAAACGCGCTACAGCAATCACGATACGGCAGGAAACATTCTGTGGGCCCGGCGCGGCAATGTGTTTGTGACGGTAAAATCGCTGGATGCGCATCGCCAACCAGAAGGCATTGAGCTCTTTTACTACCGGGCGGACCACTCTCTGCAACGGTATATCTATGCGCGGACCGCCACCATTTCAGATAACGGCGTCTGGCGGCTTGAGGGCGTCAATCAAAAAGCGTGGGCCAACGGTAAGGAGACAACCGAGACGAAAGAGAACGTCGAGTGGTCATCTTTGTTCGGGGACATGAGTCTTGAGGAACTCACCCTGCCCAGCAGCAGTTTTTCAGTTAAACAACTCAGTCATTATATTTCCTACCTGAAGAGTACAGGTCAACCCAGTCTCGAATTTACGCTGGCGTTGTGGCTAAAGCTGGGACATCCGCTTTTAATCCTGGCGATGATTTTACTGGCGATCCCTTTCACCTTTAGCACCCCCCGCGCTCCCGGACTCGGGAGTCGACTGGCCGTCGGTGTGATCGTTGGTCTACTTACTTACGTCTGTGACCAGATCATCGTCAACCTGGGACTGCTCTATTCCCTGAACGTGCAAATGACAACGCTGGCACCGCCAATATTGCTCCTGGCGGTGGCATTAATACTGGTTTATCGATTCGATCGCCAACCCTGATATTGCAACATTCATCAGACGGCGTGATGGACAGGAGTAAGACATCGCAGCAGATATTCTCAGGAAGAATATCTGCTGCGTAGAGCGGATTATTTTTTCAACTGTGCAAATGCCTGAATAATCGCGTCAATCTGCTCGTAGGTATGTGCGGCATTAACACTGCAACGCAGCAACGTAATCCCGGCGGGGGCAGCCGGTGGCAAAATGAGATTAACATAAACGCCTGCGGCGATCAGTTCTCGCCAGATACGCAGTCCCTCTTCTTTTGCACCAATAATCACCGGTACCACAGGGCTGATGTGCGAACTCAGCTCATAACCCAGTTTCTCAAGCCCTTCATACAGTCGCGCTGCGTTATCCCACAGCTTTTGGCGCAGCTCCGGTTGTGTTGCGATCGTTTTCAACGCAGAGCGGACGGTTGCAATGCTCGACGGCGATGGGGATGCGGTAAAAATGTAGGGACGACTGGCGTAACGCAGGACATCCATGCTCTGATCGCCGACGGCAAAACCACCAATAGAAGCCAGGCTCTTACTGAAGGTTCCCACAATAATATCGACATCCTGCTCCACACCGGCGGCTTCCGCCAGTCCCCGTCCCTTCGCGCCCATCACGCCGAAGGAATGGGCTTCATCGACAATTAAAAAGCCACCCAACCGTTTTTTGATCTCGACAATATCGACCAGTGGCGCAATGTCGCCCAGCATGCTGTAAATGCCTTCGACAATGATGATCGCGTCTTTGGCGCGCTCACCAAGGCGCATCATGCGCCGCTCGAGATCTTTCGCGTCATTATGACGAAAGCGGATAATTTCAGCTCCACCTAACGCGCAGGCATCATAAATGCTGGCGTGGCTGTCAGCATCCAGCAATACCACGGCATTGTGACTGGCAAGCGTGCTGATTATCCCCAAATTCGCGGTATAGCCTGTGGAGAATACGATGGCTGATGGTCGCTCAAAAAACTCGGCAATCTCCTTTTCTAAGGCTAAATGTGGTCCATAGCTGCCATTCGCCATTCGTGAACCGGTCGTGCCTGTCCCCTGACTGGCTAAAGCGGCCTGCCCCTCGGCAATCGCCTGTGGATTAAAGGTGAGCCCCAGATAGTTATTCGTACCTGCCAGAATAATTTTTTGGTTGCCAATCCGTCCTTCCGTTGCGGAAAACACCTCATCGATACAGGTGCCAAATGGGTTAATTCCTGCCATGCTAAATTGTTCCCGCTCGCAGGCCAGGCGCGAAAATTTATCATAGAGACTCATTGATACTCTCCAGATAAGGGATTAACGCTTCCATTAATTGCGCCGGGGTTCTGACATCCAGCAAAATATTAATAGGGATGGAAATGTCGAATTTATCTTCCAGCAACATTAATAAATCCATAACTTTAATCGATTCCAGCCCAAGATCATTAACCAGATCGCTGTCAGGATGGATATCTACGCCGCTTTCGACCATACCCTGTAAACACTCAAGGGTGTAATCCATTACTTCTTCATGATTTAACATAGAAAATAACATACCTGTAATATAAATAATTAAAATAACCCCTGCCGTAACGCATATTCCAGGCTAACCCGGGGAAACCAATTTATTTTCTCGCACAGAGAATTATTATTTGCCGACCAGTCAGAGTGGATTAACTCACAAACTTTACTCCTGGTTAACATCGGTTCTTTTCCGGCAAACCGACTGATTAACGTACTCGCGTCGGCAAACAATGTGAGTAACGGTAACGGAATGGTTACGGTGCGAACCGGTCCGTTGCGCACTGCGGCCGCAATTTCCTGAATGCGTTGCCAGTTGTAGCCACCGGCAACACCATCGCAGAGTTCATACGGATAAACCGACATCCGGTCGGCCATGAGCCATTGACTGACAGCCTGCGCTAAATCGCTCACGTGCAAAAATGACAAACGGGCTTCGGCAGCGCCAAAACGCGGAAGGTAACCGCGCAGCATCGCGCGAAACAGCGGTGTTAACTCTTTGTCACCGGGTCCATACACTGCCGTAGGTCGAAAAATCCCCAGCGTAATTTCTGCGGCCATCGTCGTTAGCCGTTGCTCTGCGACATACTTGGAATTTGCATACCATGAGAGTTCCGGGTGACGTGCTGCAAGCGACGAGATAAACAGAAAGCGTCGACAGCTGCCACTCTCTTTCGCGGCCTGCATCAGCCGTTGGCTGCCTTCAACATTGCAGCGGGTGAAGATCGCTTCTGTGCGTCCGCGAACCTGCCCTGCACAGTGGATGATATGTTCCGCCCCGGCGACCAGTTGCGCCAGTGCCTCACTGTCTTCCAGCGCCCCCCTGATCCAGACAAGATTATCACGCACGTCGTGGCGAATCGTTCGGGTTAACGCCCGAACGGCAAAACCGCGGGACAGCAGGTCATCAATAATATGCTTCCCGATAAAGCCGGTTCCACCTGTCACCGCAACCGTGATGCTCATTGCAAGTATCCCGGCATAGGGATCGGTGGGTTAAGCGACTCAGCAAAGAGATTCAGGTAGCGTTTTTTTGCTTCCGCACGCGCAGGTTTCCCGGATGATGTCCGTGGAATACTGTGCGGCGGCAAGAGTTCGATGCTAACAGAAACCCCAAACTCGCTTTGTACCCGTGCGGTCAGGCTATGGACGATCTGCGCCCGACGTTCTTCACAACTGACCCGGCACTGGATCTGTAAAATAATCCGTTCCTGAGACGTCACAAATGCTATCGCATCGCCGGAATGTATTTCCGGTTCCTGTTCCGCAATATACTCAATATCCTGTGGCCAGATATTCCGACCGCGAATAATGATCAGATCTTTTATACGTCCCGTCACGTACAGGTAGCCATCCAGAAGATAGCCCAGATCCCCGGTATCCAACCATCCCGTTGACTGGATATCCTTCTGCGAAACCGGATCCTGAAAATAACCACTCATCAGACTCGGACCGGAAATGCAGATATGGCCAACGTCTCTTTCAGGCAATGGGCTCCCAACTTCGTTACGAATTTCAATGCGGTGGCCGGGAAGCGCTTTACCGCAATTCACGAAGGTAGATATCGCCCGGGTACTTTTCGTCGGCGCAACCGCTTTACCCTGGCATTCGAGTACGTCGCGATCGACATCGCTCACCTGTGAGCCGGAGGCTTCATCAGAAAAGCTCACCGCCAGCGCATTTTCAGCCAAACCATAGCACGGCATGAATGCTTTGCTGTCAAATCCCGCGCGCTTGAAACATTCGCCAAACTGATTCAGTTGTCCGGCGGAAATGGGTTCTGCCCCCACTCCGGCTACGCGCCAGCAGGAGAGATCCAACCCGGCAAGTTCGTTGTCATTGATACGACGCAGGCATAAATCGTAACCGAAAGGCGGCGCAACGGAGACGGTGCAGCGGTTCTGACTGATTAATTTCAGCCACTGCAGCGGGCGCATAGCAAAATCCTGGGTGCGCAGATAGTCAACGGATAGCTGAGTCGCCACAGGCGTAAGCAGAAAGCCCACCAGCCCCATATCATGATAAAAAGGCAGCCAGGATACGCAACGGTCACTGTCTCGCAATTTGATTCCATCATGGCTAATCACATGCAGATTCGCCATAACTTCACGGTGAGTAATAATGACGCCACGAGGAAAACGCGTGCTGCCTGAGGTGTACTGAAGGTAAGCAATATCGTCTGGCGACGGTAATGGCAACTCAATATCCTTTTCCGGCAGCGCATTAAATTGCGCATTGCTGAGAATGCGGATTGCCGCACCATGCTCGTTGACCACATTTATCAGCGACAACCATTGGTCACTGCTGATGATAGCCGCAGGCTGACAACTGGCGAGCAGGCCCTGCAATTTCGCGGAATAAGAATCGCGTTGTCCAACCCCCATAGGAATGGCCAGCGGTACCGCCACCAACCCCGCATACTGACACGCAAAAAAGGCTTCGACAAAACCGACGCTGGTTTCTGCAATCAGCGCGACGCGATCGCCCTTGTTGAGATTCAATGAAAGCAACCGTCTGGCTCCGGCTTTAGCCCGCATTTTTAGCTCTCGGTATTCCAGTACCGCTTCAGGCTGAATGCGTCGATCATAAAAATTCATTCCTGAATTTCCCAAAGCGGCATAGTCCAGAGCTTCCACCAGGGTTGAAAAGTCAGCATAACGCATAGGAAGAGAATGAGTTGAGATTCTATTGGACATATACACCATGAAAATGTTTGAATTTAAAATCGATGGATATACAAAACAAATAATCGGCGGGTGATAATATAAATTAAATAGTCATTAAACAGTATCTCTTTTTTGGCTAAAAGATCATCAACAAAATAAATGTTTTTCTGCATTTCAATTTCAATAATTATGATATTACCCAGCTAAATATTTTATTTCATTCTCCGAAGGGAGAGTTATCATTAAACGCCCTGTCCACCTCCTGTCTTATGTTTTACCGTCCTGTTTTATCACCAACCGCATTAAGTGGTAAAAGAGAGAAAGAAACATTCAGTAATTTATTTCGTTTCGACTGACCAGTTGGCAGTCAGTGTAATTATGTTTATTTCTGCACTTTTTATTTAAGGCTGTTTATGATTCAGATACAAAAAGTCATGAATAAACATGACCTCAACACGTTTATCTCTTTCCCTTCTTCACTTTATTGCGCCGACGACAGCTGGATCGACCCCTTGCACCTTGAACGTGCAGAGCATCTGTCCGCGAAAAATCCGGGTTCTGAACATATTCGTTGGCAGGCATGGATCGCTAAAAAAGCAGGACGGGTCGTCGGACGCATCACGGCACAAATTGACACCCTGCATCGCAAACGGTATGGCAACGACACGGGTCATTTTGGCATGCTCGATGCCATCGACGACCCTGAGGTCTTTAGCGCACTGTTTGCCGCCGCCGAATCATGGCTGAAATCCGCCGGGGCGCAAAAAATCACCGGACCTTTTAGCCTGAACATTAACCAGGAAAGCGGCCTGCTGGTTGATGGCTTTGAGACGCCGCCCTGCGCGCTGATGCCACACGGGAAACCCTATTATGGCGCTCACGTGGAACAACTGGGATACACCAAAGGAATCGATCTGCTTGCCTATTGGATGCAGCGCACAGATTTATCTTTCTCACCGTCGCTGGTCCGACTGATGGATCAGGTGCGTCAAAAGGTCACCATTCGCAGCATCAACCGTAAGCGGTTTAGTGAAGAAATGCAGATTCTGCGTGAAATTTTCAACTCCGGATGGCAGCACAACTGGGGATTTGTCCCCTTCACGGAACACGAATTCGCCTCCATGGGCGAGCAGCTCAAATTCCTTGTTCCGGACGATATGATTCACATTGCTGAAATAGATTCGGTGCCTTGCGCCTTTATCGTTGGCCTGCCGAATATTAATGAGGCGATCGCCGATCTCAACGGTCGGCTGTTGCCTTTCGGCTGGGCCAAACTGCTCTGGCGACTAAAAGTGAGCGGCGTACGCACCGCGCGGGTGCCTCTGATGGGCGTTCGTCAGGAATATCAGTTCAGCCGCATTGGCCCGGTCATGGCTCTGCTGTTAATAGAGGCATTACGCGACCCGTTTGCCAGACACCATATTGACGCGCTGGAGATGTCCTGGATTCTGGAGTCTAATAGCGGGATGCGCACAATCCTGGAACGCATCGGCGGAGTTGCCTATAAGCGCTATCGCCTGTACGAAAAACAACTCTGACTGCGGTCTGAAGAAGCAAACGCGGGTATCAGTAAGTACCCTCTCTAAAGCAGGTCTTAGCCCATAACGTATGTTTTTCTGCTAACAGGCGTCGCAGTAAATGTTCGGTTTTAATGGCACATCAGGTAGCCAAAGCCATTCAATTCACGAACGTCAATCCTGACGTAACCCGGAAGGGCTTATCATCTGTATAGAATATCAGTCTGATACGGCAAGGGGTGCCCCCTGCCGGATCTCCCTTGCCATAGACGTGCTGAACAGGACACGCGAAAAAGGAATCCGTAAGGATTCCCTTTTCTGTTACGTTTCAGTGCCCGTTGATCGTTTCATTCACTTCTGAGCCTGGTGGAAAATCCGCCACAGAAAGGACAATATTCAGGCCCTGAGGCCGGAATGTTGTTGAATGAATCAACATATATTTATACCAGCGAAAAAATAACCGCTTATCCCTTACGTTAATACGTTCAAGAATACTGTACAACCTTGAGTATATCGACTTCTGGCTCAACCCCAGATATTGCGAAGCGTCAGCATAGGTATCCAGACAAACAATCGCATTGAGCGTGTGTTTATCCGCCCGATTCATCTTCGCCATAAACTGGCAGAACTCACACGTCTGCTCCCCACTGTTAGCCTGCGCATCCTTAAGTTTTTCAATAATCAGACTAATAGAATCACTATAGTTTATATGTTGTTTCAGGAACAAATTATCTTGTTTATCTGAAATACTCACTAATGTATATTCAGCGACTATGGCGCAACAGCATCGTGTTTGTACCCACATTGCAGGAAGAAAGCAGAATGGTTTCCGATCTGATGGCCTCGCTGCCCAATTTTTTATTTCACTCAGCGCAAGAGCGATCAGTGGAGAAATTTTATCATCGACAACCACGTTATCCCTCCTTGTATCGCTATTCGCAAATATACACTTAACTTAAAAAAAACTGCCAAATGATATAACTGTTCAATCTAATACATCATGATAGGAAAAAACTATCACTATTCTTATTTCTATCGTCACACCAGATCGGAATATTAACAAAAACCAACATATTTATATAAATATCAATTTGTTACAAAAAACAAAAAAGTCATATTGTGTAACAATACAGAAAACAAACAGAAACAATAAATCAACACAACAACGTGTTAAATCATAAAAAAACCAGGATTATTTAATCGCCATCCAGGAAAATAAATAAATATCAGCATCAATCTTAGGAATTATCAAAAATACATTTTAAGAATCTTCTGAAAATACTGAATTATCCTACAAACACAAGAGAAGAGAATGTTAATTATTAACAAGAAATTATTTACCGTATTTAAAAACAGGTCCTAACCTTTTATGGATTATTAAATAATTATTATAACCGCGTCACAGAAACAATCCATTTTCGCTGTTTTAACGATTAATTGTGGACGCACCTGGCCGGACGTCTTTGTGAGACAGAAAGGAAGAAGGTTTCAGGTGTGATAATTATTTAATACGGTCGTTGCTTTCGCCACGACGCTTCTCTTCTGGAGAGAATACGACATAGCCCTCAGGCTATGCCGCATTACTTACTTTATCGTGCGATTAACGCAAATACGCCCCAACCGAAGTATTCCCGGGTGTAGGTGACATGGCGTTCAGGTGCTATCGTCAACTCCGCGCGAACCTCATCGGCAAAATCATCCTCTGCATTAGCTTCTAACCAACGGCGCATTGTCAGCCATTTCGCCGCTTCATATCGGTCCCAGCCCTCCTGGTCTGCCAGCACCATTTCCACAACGTCATAGCCGAGTTCGTTGAAAGAAGCGACGAGCCCAGGAAGGGTGAGAAAATCAGCCTTCGACGAAACACCACAGGCCTGGGCGATCTCTTCCGTTGCGGGAACCTGACGCCAGTAAGGTTCACCGATCAGTATCATTCCGCCTGGCTTGAGGCTTTTTGCCAACAGCCCGACGCTTCCGGCTACGCCACCGGCAATCCAGGTCGCGCCAACACAGGCCGCCACGTCGCATTTTTCGTCCGTGACGTAACCCGCCGCGTCGTTATGAATAAAATGGACGCGTTCGCTGACGCCAAGCTCTTCAGCACGCTGTTTTGCCTGGGCAGTAAAAAGCTGGCTCATGTCGATACCGGTACCGTTAATGCCGTGATCGCGCGCCCAGGTGCAGAGCATCTCACCAGAACCACTGCCGAGATCAAGAATGCGCGCTCCCGGCTTCATGCGTAACACCCGGCCCAATGTGGCATACTTTTCCGGCGTAAACGGGTTATGAATGCGATGTTCGCTTTCGCTAATCGTAAAAATACGTGGGATATCCATTAGTTAATTCCTTTCATTGCGTTACGAGTAACAGAGCGTTCAGTCTGATTGTTATTCACGCCAGTGCTCCGGTTTCATTAAGGCCTGCGCACATTGGATGTCGCCGGCACGATCAAAGGGTTGTGCGGAGAGGGACTGCATCATCCAGCAGGCCTTATGTTCCTCCGCAATGGGGTAAGGCGCGGGAAAGCCTTTGTCTCCTGCACAGGGTTCAAATCCATGTCGCGGATAGTAAGTGGCATGACCGAGAACAAAAACGCACTGGCATCCCATCGAACGTAAGTGTTCTATACCGGTACGAATCAATAATCCGCCCACGCCCCTCCCCTGGTATTCAGGGATGACCGCCAGGGGAGCAAGGATATGCATCAGAGGGGAATCCATTTCTCCTTTGAATGTCGCCCGGGTAAACAGGATATGCCCGACGGCGTTACCTTCCTGTCTGGCCAGCAACGATAACGTTGGACGCGCAGTGTCGTCCTCGAGCAAAGAAGCCACCAGGCAGGCCTCTTTACTGTAGCCAAAGGCGCGGGTTTCGACTTCCCGGATGTCGTTGGTATCACTTTCATCGGTAATATGAATAGTGAAGTTGCGTGTTGTCATAACGCTCTCCTTAGCGGTTATCTGGCTGAGCACGCACGTTGTTCAGCCCGGTGGTATTAATGCGGTACGGCTGACCATTGACGGATTTGATCAGCTTTTTGGTTTTGAGTTTTTTGAAGACGGCAAGTGTACAGTCGGCGAGCAGCAGCCCTTCGCGGCTGTAGCATTCAACGGCGGTGACGCGGCCTGACGCATCGCGGACGTGCGCAATACGTCCACCTTTGGCGAGAACGTGTAAGGTACGTTGTTCCTGACGGGATAAATTCATACTGGAAAACCTGTTTAATCATCATGTGCAAAACGTGCAAACACACAGCGGTGTCCGCATTCGATTTCGGCGCATTGATAATCAGTCCGGCCTGAAAAGGTCGGGGAAACTGATTATCAGATGATTACATTCTCCAGCATCAAAGCCTCGGGTTGAGTTGAAAGGTATTTACGAGATGAATGGTAACACGTAATTTCAGCAGGGATATGCGCAGGTCGGAAAAATGTGATCGCCGTCGAAATCACGCCCGTCGTCGCAGACATTGCCTCATTTACCATCCCAGGCCATATTTGCGAAGATGAGGATGACGGAATTGATCGCCAGATTCAGGGTCGCGTCACCCATTGCCTGCCGCTACCGACAGGCAATAGAAACGTACTTACTGCTGACGCGTTGCCGCTTTCATGCTCATCACAAATGCCTTTAACTCAGCTAGCATCGTTTCCTCATTATCTCTGTTTTTCTCAATGATCCTGACGATGGCAGAGCCTGAAATGGCCCCCGTCGCACCAGCGCTAATTGCATCCGCCACCTGATCGGGCGTGGAAACATCAACCCCCTGCAGTGTTGGTGGAGCCTGTTGCATAAGATATGTTCAGCATTCGTCTGCATAGTAGACAAACGCCAGCTTATTGCCGTCGGGATCTCTGACATAGGCGCTATGAAAGCCTTGTCCATACTGTGGTCTGTGACCCGGCGCGCCTTCATCCGCGCCGCCCAGGCGAAGAGCGAGCGCGTGAAGTTGTTGGATATGTTCGACGGATCGGGCATTCAGCGCCACCATCGTGCCATTACCGACACCTGCGGCCTGGCCATCAAAGGGTTTGCCAACGCACAATCCGGTGGTGTGGTTTTCACTGAACATCCCCCATGATGCGCCCTCTTCGCCGCGGCCTGCTTTCGGGTGCCCAAGCAGCTCCATTAACGGATCGTAGAAACCGATCGCACGTGGCAGATCGTTCGTACCCAGCATGATGTAAGAAAACATACTCCCTCCTCATTTGATGTCGCGGGGATTATCCGCTTGATCTCCCTGCGGGCGTCACCGTCAGGTTACGTGTGACTAACATACCGAACGGCAGCGAGTCGTTAAGCGCGTCAGATCAATAGAACAGACCTATACCATAATGAAGATTGATTGAACTTATATCCCCGGCGATCGCCGTTTTGCTGGTTTCAACGTATCTCTTGGCCGGTGAGCAGGATGGCAACGCTGGAATTTTTTTTCATGTCCCTTTTCCGCTCAGTACGCCATCCAGTATGTATGGATAAAATAAGATGGATGAGAATGCGGTTCTGACATTGCTCAATGAGCGGGGTATGTATTTGCCGATCGGATTTATTACGGCTGTTGGCTTTTTACGGTCATTTTCCGACAGACATTCAATCTGATGACATACTCCGGTTTAAGCATGATGCGCCTTCATCCTGACTTCGTGAGTCTTGTAGTGACTGGTATCAGGGCTATCTAGCGCAACAAAACTTTACCCAGCAAATACGTGGTTGCCTGTCCGCCGATATGTACACGCTCCCCGGCACTCTGACAGCGTAGCTCCCCACCGCGTTCGGCTCCCTGATACGCCAGCATCTCCGTTTTGTTCAGTTTTTCCGCCCAGTAAGGAATGAGCATGCTATGCGCTGAACCGGTAACGGGATCTTCCGCTACGGCTTCTCCTGGACAGAAGAAACGGCTGACAAAATCGTATTTCCCTTCACCCGGTGCGGTGACACAAACCATTTTCCCTAAAGGGATCATCGCGTGGATATTCGGGCGCAGCGCGTCAACCTGCTGCTGATTATCCAGCACCACCATATAATCCCTCCCAACGCGCATGTCTTTATATTCCGTGATACCCAACGCCTCCAGCAGAAGAGACGGCGGCGTGACGGACTCGGTTCCCCAGGCAGGAAAATCCAGCGTCAACCATTCACCGCTACGTGCAACAGTCAGCGGGCCAACAAATCGGGTAGTAAAATGGATACTGTCGCGCGGATAATCCAGATGTTCAAAGATGACATGAGCAGCCGCCAGCGTGGCATGCCCACACAGATTGATTTCTCCCTGCGTGGTAAACCAGCGCAGCTCAAAGCCGTTTTCAGCAGGGACAAAATAGGCCGTTTCTGACTGGTTATGTTGTTTAGACATCTTCAGTAACGTCTCATCAGGCAACCATTCGGTTAGCGGACAGACTGCTGCGGCATTGCCGCCAAACGTCGTGGTACTGAAGGCATCAACCATGTAAAAATCAATTTGTTGCATCGCGCAAACCTCGAATGTTCTTTGTGCAATTTACACTTTATCATGCCACGACGACCTGTCGTCTTTCATTTTCAGGTATTCATATTCAGCGTACTGGCAGTGCGATAATTCTGCTATTAAAACTGCGTACAAGATCACATTTAATCATCGCATTACGGTTCAGCATGTTGAACAAGGCATATTTTCAACTGTGCAATGCCGATATTATTTATTCTAACCACAGGAGGGAGCCAGTATGGTTCGCAAAGGGTGTAATTCATTAGTCCGTGCCGAAAAAATATTAACTCATATTGCATGGGTAGGCGTGGCGAGTTATATGGAGCTATTAAAAGAATTCCAGTATCCCAAAAGCAGCCTGCTTAATTTATTAAATGTGATGGTGGAGTGCGGCTTCTTAATTAAAAACAAAAACGGCCATTATTCGCTGGGAATAAAAAACTACGAACTGGGTTGTCAGGCATTGCACCGCCAAAATATCTTTGAGGTGACGAAACGGCCTATGCAGGAGCTGTCGCTGAAAAGCGGCCTGGTTTGTCACCTGGGGGCAATGGAGCGCTATTCTGCTATCTATCTCGACAAGGTTGAAAGCCCGGAATCAGTGCCAACGAGTAAAAGCTGGATTGGCAAAAAACTGGAATTACACATTACCGCGCTGGGTAAAGCGTTATTAGCCTGGAAAACACGTGAAGAACTGGATTATTTTTTAGATGCGATCACGTTAACGCCGCATACGCGCAATACGTTAACCGATAAAAAGTTATTTCTGGAGGAGTTGCAAAAAACACGACTTCGGGGATGGGCCATAGACAGTGAAGAATCAACCTATGGCGCGGTATGTTTAAGTATGCCGGTATTCAATATGTATAACCGGGTCAACTATGCGATCTCGCTGTCAGGTGATCCTGTGGTTTATTCAGGAAATAAGATCGACGGCTATCTGGAACTGCTCCGCAAATGTGCCGGGCAAATATCTTATGGGCTGGGCTACAGAAACGAAAATGAGTATTTACGAAAAGGAAACTGAGGTAATGAGAAAATTCAGCGGCATTATTCCACCGGTATCCAGCACGTTTCATCGTGACGGGACCATTGATAAAACAGCAATGCGTCAGGTTGCCGACTTCCTGATCAATAAGGGAGTCGACGGGCTGTTTTACCTTGGCACCGGGGGTGAATTTAGCCAGATGAATACCGCCCAGCGAATGGCGTTCGCCGAAGAAGCCGTTGCCGTTGTCGGTGGTCGGGTTCCGGTCCTGATTGGCGTCGGTTCGCCTTCTACTGATGAAGCGGTCAAACTGGCACAATATGCCCAGGCCTGCGGCGCTGACGGCGTCGTCGCAATTAACCCCTACTACTGGAAAGTCGCGTCACGCAATCTTGACGACTATTACCAGCAGATCGCCCGTAGCGTCACGCTGCCGGTGATCCTGTACAACTTTCCGGATCTGACCGGTCAGGACTTAACCCCAGAGACCGTGAAACGTCTGGCGCTGCAAAATGAGAACATCGTCGGAATCAAAGACACTATCGACAGCGTCGGCCATCTGCGCACGATGATTAACACCGTTAAGTCAGTGCGCCCGTCATTTTCGGTCTTCTGCGGCTACGACGACCATTTACTCAACACCCTGCTGCTGGGCGGCGATGGCGCAATATCCGCCAGCGCGAACTTTGCTCCGGAGCTCTCTGTCGGTATCTATCACGCCTGGCGCGAGGGCGATCTGGCAACCGCCGCCACCCTGAATCAAAAGCTGCTGCAACTGCCGGCGATTTACGCCCTGGAAACGCCGTTTGTCTCACTGATCAAATACAGCATGCAGTGCGTGGGATTGCCGGTGGAGACGTATTGCTTGCCGCCGATTCTCGATGTGTCAGAAGAAGCCAAAGAAAAAGTCCATGCACTGCTGGTCGCGCAGGGAATTATATCGCTCTGAGGAGAAGATCATGTCTGTTCGCTCTATTTTTGCTGACGAGAGTCACGATATCTACACCGTCAGAACGCACGCCGACGGGCCTGACGGTGAACTGCCGCTGACGGCGGAGATGCTCATCAACCGCCCGAGCGGGGATCTGTTCGGGATGACGATGAATGCCGGAATGGGCTGGTCTCCGGATGAGCTGGATCGCGACGGCATTTTACTGCTCAGCACGCTGGGAGGGTTACGCGGGGAAGACGGTAAGCCCATCGCACTGGCGCTGCACCAGGGTCACTACGAGCTGGATATCCAGATGAAAGCGGCAGCAGAGGTGATCAAAGCGAACCGCGCCCTACCCTATGCCGTGTATGTTTCCGATCCCTGCGACGGACGAACACAGGGTACAACGGGCATGTTTGATTCACTGCCATACCGTAATGACGCCTCAATGGTGATGCGCCGCCTGATCCGCTCCTTGCCCGATGCGAAAGCCGTTATTGGCGTGGCGAGCTGTGATAAGGGACTCCCGGCCACCATGATGGCCCTCGCCGCGCAGCATGACAAACCGACAGTGCTGGTGCCTGGTGGCGCGACGCTGCCCGCGAAGGATGGAGAAGATAACGGCAAAGTGCAGACCATCGGCGCACGCTTCGCCAATGGCGAGTTATCGCTACAGGACGCTCGTCGTGCTGGCTGTAAGGCCTGTGCCTCCTCTGGCGGCGGCTGTCAATTTCTGGGTACCGCCGGGACATCGCAGGTGGTGGCCGAAGGTCTTGGGCTGGCGATCCCGCACTCTGCGCTAGCCCCTTCCGGTGAGCCGGTATGGCAAGAGATCGCCAGAGCATCCGCGCGGGCAGCGTTGAACTTATGTAAAAAAGGTATCACTACCCGGGAAATCCTTACCGACAAAGCGATTGAGAATGCGATGACGGTTCATGCAGCGTTCGGCGGTTCAACAAACCTGCTGCTGCACATCCCGGCGATTGCCCATCAGGCAGGCTGCCATGTCCCGACCGTTGACGACTGGATCCGCATCAATAAGCGTGTGCCCCGACTGGTGAGCGTGCTCCCGAATGGTCCGGTTTATCACCCGACAGTGAATGCATTCATGGCAGGCGGTGTGCCGGAAGTGATGTTGCATCTTCGCAGTCTTGGATTGCTGCATGAAGACGTGATGACCGTAACCGGCAGCACACTGAAGGAGAACCTCGACTGGTGGGAACACTCCGAGCGGCGGCAGCGATTCAAACAGCTGCTGCGCGACCAGGAACAGATCGACGCCGACGAGGTGATCATGTCACCGCAACGCGCACGGGAGCGTGGCCTGACTTCAACGATCACCTTCCCGGTTGGCAATATTGCTCCGGAAGGATCGGTGATCAAATCCACCGCCATTGACCCTTCGGTAATTGATGATCAAGGCATCTATTACCATAAAGGGGTGGCGAAGGTTTATCTGTCCGAGAAAACAGCAATTTACGATATCAAGCACGACAAAATTAAAGCAGGCGATATTCTGGTCATTATCGGCGTTGGCCCTTCCGGTACCGGGATGGAAGAAACCTACCAGGTTACCAGCGCCCTGAAACATCTGTCTTATGGTAAGCATGTCTCCCTGATCACGGATGCGCGTTTCTCGGGCGTTTCCACTGGCGCGTGCATTGGTCACGTGGGACCGGAAGCCCTCGCCGGGGGGCCAATCAGTAAATTACGCACCGGGGATATTATTGAAATCAAAATTGATTGCCGCGAACTTCAGGGCGAAGTCAATTTCCTCGGAACCCGTAACGATGAAAAATTACCCTCACGGGAGGAGGCTACCGCAATATTGAACGCCAGACCCAGCCATCAGGATTTACTTCCTGATCCGGAACTGCCAGACGATACCCGGCTTTGGGCGATGCTTCAGGCAGTGAGCGGTGGGACGTGGACGGGCTGTGTTTACGATGTGAATAAAATCGGTGCGGCCCTGAACGATTATATGAATAACACCTTAAAGCAAAAATAATAATATCCAGACCGCTAAATAACCCGGCTACACATTATTAAAACATTATGTAGTCGGACTATGACCGGTCGCAACCCTACAATGAGAGGACGTTATGCCACTAATTATCGTTGTGGCAGGGATTGCTTTACTCCTGCTTTTAACCATTAAAATTAAACTCAATACGTTTGTTTCCTTAATTATTGTCTCGATTGTTGTCGCCATTGCCAGTGGAATGGATCTGAATAAAGTCGTCACGTCGGTCGAATCCGGCCTTGGCGGTACGCTGGGCCATATTGGTTTAATCTTCGGCTTCGGCGTGATGCTCGGTCGCTTACTGGCTGACGCGGGTGGCGCACAGCGAATCGCCCTGACCATGCTGAATTATTTCGGTAAAAAGCGGCTTGACTGGGCGGTAGTCTGTTCAGCCTTTATCGTCGGTATCGCACTCTTTTTCGAAGTTGGCTTAATTCTTCTGGTGCCTATTTTATTCGCCATCGCCCGTGAAGCGAAAATATCGCCGATGTTTATGTGTGTGCCCATGCTTTCCGGTTTGCTGGTCGCGCACGGTTTTTTACCCCCGCATCCCGGCCCAACCGTTATTGCCCGTGAATATGGCGCAGATGTGGGACTGGTACTGATCTACGGCATTATTGTCGGCATTCCGACGTTTATTCTTTGCGGGCCGATATTGAACAAATTCTGTCAGCGGATTATTCCTGACGCGTTTAAAAAAGAGGGGAATATTGCCTCCCTCGGTGCGACCCGCCGGTTCAGCGAAAACGAAATGCCCGGCTTTGGCATCAGCTTTCTCACCGCGATGCTGCCGGTGATCCTGATGGCGGTAGTGACAATTATACAGATGACCCATGCTAAAAACGCCTCGGAGTCAGGCACGTTCTATAACGTATTACTGTTCTTAGGTAACTCGACGATTGCAATGCTGATCTCGTTGCTGTTCGCGATTTATACCATGGGTCTGGGTCGCGGAAAGACAATCCCTGAACTGATGGACTCCTGCGGCAAAGCCATTGCCGGTATCGCAGGACTGTTGCTGATTATCGGCGGTGGTGGCGCATTCAAGCAGGTGCTCATCGATTCTGGCGTGGGTCAGTACATTTCTACTCTGGTCTCAGGCATGGATATTAATCCGATTCTGATGGCCTGGGGCGTTGCCGCGTTCCTGCGTATTTGCCTGGGTTCTGCCACCGTAGCAGCGATCTCGACTGCCGGACTGGTTATCCCACTGCTGGCGGTACATCCCAACACTAACCTGGCGTTGATTACGCTGGCCACCGGAGCGGGTTCCTGTATCTGCTCCCACGTCAACGATGCCAGCTTCTGGATGATTAAAGACTTCTTCGGCCTGACAACCAAAGAGACGCTGCTGTCCTGGACGCTGATGTCAACGCTGTTATCCATCTGCGGACTGATATTTATCCTGCTCGCCAGCATGGTTCTTTAATTCTCCTCTCGCCAGTGGATCGCGTTGTCGATTCACTGGCGCCCCTCCCTTCACGTGGTATCAGAAAACAACTGTTAACAGCTTACAAACGTCAGCAATGGGCCGAGCAGCAGTATTGTTACTTTTGTATTCTGTTAACGCGAACCACAAGCGGTTGCGTTTTGGTGTCCAGACTGCCGTTAATACTGATCATTTGATCGGGTTTTACCGTGCGACCATCAAAGACAGAGAGTGGAATCAGCGTATGGATACTGCCGGTTTTATCGCGAAAAACAAATTTATCATCACCCAGATCGTCAATCAGATTACCACGCAGAGAGATGGTCGCGCCGTCATGCATGGTTTTAGCTTGTTGAACCGTCATGGTTCTCGCATCTTCAACACCACGATACCCCTCATCCAGGGCGTGAGGCGGCGGCGGTGCCGTATCTTTTTTCAGCCCACCATTATCGTCAGCAAACACTGTCGGGATTAAAAAACAACATAGTAATGGTGCCACGGATAATTTCATTTCACCCTCATCTCATTGTCGACTTGACTTATTAAGTCTGATTGCTATTCCTTAATCTGGCAAACTGGAAGAGTCCTAAAAGGTAATAGTGTTACGAATCAGATAACTGACGGGATACAAGCGAAACGGTGAGGTTAAAGATGCCCAGAGAAAACATGAAAGTCCCCGGCATTGAAGAGAGTCAGCGTTTTCTGAATTTTGAAGCGAGATTTCATAAGATTGGGTTTGTCGTTTTACTGTGTATTATTTCCCTGGCCATAGTCGGTGTTTTTTCTGGTGGTTATTTCAGTGATTCGGTGAAGAGGAATACTACCGGGGAGGTGACATTAAATTTTGAACGGTTTGGTCGATTGCAAACAGAATTTAAATTAAAAATCTCTGCTACAGACCAACGATCCGGGAAGAATATTTATCGCATTGGTGGAGATTTCAATTCTTTTTATGAGACAGCGAATATCTGGCCTCAACCTGATAGCATGTACAGCAAGGGAGACGATCTGTACCTGGTGTATAACGCACATGAAAATCAGCAACATACCTCTATCTGGTTACTCGTTACCCCCGTAAAGCCTGGCAGCGCAAAAAGTGTTATTCAATTAAACTCCGGCCCTGAAATCGATTTCAGGCAATTTATTTATCCGTAGGAGGTCTGTATGGAAATGGTGCTGAGGGCTTTAGCCATATATCTTATTTTACTTGTCGTGTTTAAGATTGCTGGACGCCGGGCGTTATTACAGATGACCAGTTTCGACCTGATTTTACTGTTGATTATTAGCGAAGCCACACAGCAGGCATTATTAGGCAATGATTTCTCCGTTACCGGAGCAATGCTCACCATTGTCACGTTGGTGACGATCGACATATTGTTCGGATTCATTAAAAAACAGATGCATGGGGCTGAATCTGCTCTCGATGGATCACCGGTTATTCTGCTGGAACACGGCGAACCATTAATGGAAAAGATGAAAATGGTAGATGTCTCTCTCGACGATATCTTAGTGGCTGCCCGGCAGAGCCAGGGCATTACGGAGCCGGGTAAAATTAAATACGCCATTCTGGAGCGTAATGGGCATATTTCAATTATTCCTGATGAGGATTAAGGAAAAAGAGAATGAAAAAATCGGCATATAACGAAGCGAAAACCGCTGGCGTGTTAACGAAACAGATCGCGAAGAAGTTTATTGCCAAGGGCTTATCCTCGACCACAGCTGAATCGACATCTGGCTACCGCACTTTGCGCTGAGGCAGATATGTCCGCGTTGATGATGCTTCGAATTCATTAAATTTGTTCTACGCTTATTTATGCTTGTCAGAAAGATAGACTGAGGTGAATGAATGGCTAATAAATATAATGAAAAACAGGTGGCTATTATGACAAAGACAGAGCGTTTTCCTGCTCGCCTTGTCCACACCCACAACAACGCTTTGCGGAGCTTGTTGGAAAAATGCAACCACGTCCCGCTGCCCCGATCGTTGTGAAGAAAGCTATCCGGGATAGTGGTCGACTTTTTGGCAGCAAAAAGCAACCTTCAAGACCCATGTCTACTCAATATTATGGATTACCAAAGCGGCGATCGTTGCTTTTACAAAATCGCAGGCAAAGCGACTGGCGCTGATAAATGCTGTTACTGGACGGTTTTACAATGTTGTGGAGACCAACCACAGGAGAACGACTGATGAAAGTACTGACCTGTCAGCGCTCTCAACATGTCAACATCGATACACTCGCGGCGGACGATATCGTTGCTCTGGCTGAATATTTATCCACCCAGGGTTCATATAACCTTGATGTTATACGTATTTAGTTTGAATCCTCTATTCCCAGATACCCAGGAGATTACATGGCTGACGTAAATGAACGCATTGAAATCCTCGAGAAAAACCTTAATGATCTGAGCCTCGATCTGCACGCATCAAAGGTTGCTATTAACGTTTTATCTACGGTGGTAAACACCCTAAGTGGTGAACCTGGTTTACTTGAGAGATCATATGAGCAAACCAGAAGTTCTGCTCCACTTGTAAAGTTCAATCACCCGGTAGAGGAAGGTTATGAGGATAAACTTACGGAGAGAATATTGAATTTACTCTCGACTACCCAACACGAGCTTTAATAATCCACAGCTTCCTCAGAGGATAAGCGGAATATCCTCTCGGGAGGATCGCATCCCGGGCTCCCCAGCCAGGGACAAATCTGCCCCGGAACGGGTGTTCCGATATGCACACTATTCCCCTCAATGGAAAACCTGGGCGCAGTAGTGACGTACGCACTGTCTGCCCATGGCATAGCGTGGACAAGCTGGCAAAACTGAAGGTCCCTATTGAACAAAGAGTAGATGTTTATGTCCATCATCACCGCTGAAGGACGCATAGCATATGGGGGATATCAATCAACGGGGAGTCACTCAACTTAAGCAGGTACATTTGTTTTGTATTAAGATGCTTGTCCGGCAGGTGCTTTAAGCTCAAGTCCAAGATCAAGATGGATTTTTCAACATGACCAGAACAGAAAGGCTTCTCGAATTATTACAGATATTAAGGGCACAACGATATCCGATCACAGCTTCCGCTCTCTCAGATCGATTAGGCATAAGTGTACGCTCCCTTTACAGAGATATTAAAACGCTACAACACCAGGGCGTGTCTATTGAAGGAGGCGCAGGAATTGGATATATCATCAGGTCAGACTTTCATTTACCTCCCTTAAATCTTTCTCATGAAGAAATCAATGCTATTATACTTGGGTTAAATTGGGTTTCTCATAATACGGATTATGATTTCAAAAACACCGCAAGGAATGCGCTTGCCAAAATACATGCCGTTATCCCCGGTGAATTAAAAAATCTTATTGAGAGTCAATCCTATCTGACCGGCCCTTCAGAAAAGAATGAGTTATTTTTCGAAGACATTCGTAGTGCTATTAAAAATCAAAAAAGAATCAACATAACGTATCGTGACAAGAAAGATGTTTACTCTTCTCGGGTCATATGGCCCATCGCGTTGATATATATGGAATCATGCTGGCTTTTGGTTGCATGGTGTGAGATGAGAAATGATTTTCGTCATTTCAGAACTGACCAAATCGAAGAGATTGTGCAACTGGATTCCACGTACAGGGAAAGCAGAACGACTTTATTGAAAAAATGGAGAATTAAAGAAGGGATCTGCGTGGGGAAAGAGTACTGACAAAAACTGTCACAGCGAGTTTGTATACTACCCCAGCAGTAAGACTCAATCCTACTTCATAGGGGGAATTATGGATTTTCAGAATAAAGTAGCTGTGATAACAGGAAGTACTACAGGTATAGGTGAAGCCGTCGCAGAGCAATTACACAAACAGGGTGCGAAGGTCGTCATTATATCCCGCTCATCAGAGCAGGCTAAACAAAAAGCGAAACGGTTATCTTCACAGGGACAACAAGCAATAGGGATCGGATGTGATGTGTCGCAGCCTGAACAAGTACGGAAAATGATAGATGACGTTATCAAACATTTTGGCAGGCTTGATTATGCTGTAAATAATGCAGGCTTAACAGGAGAGCATGATAAAAATATTACAGAGCAGACAGTTGAAAACTGGGATAAGGTCATTGCTACCTCATTGAGCGGCATTTTTTACTGCTTAAAATACGAGATACCTCAGATGATAAAGTCTGGTGGCTCTATTGTTAATTTATCTGCAGTAAATGGACTGGTTGGCATTCCTGGGTTGGCACCTTATACCGCGGCTAAGCATGGTATAATCGGCTTAACCCAAACCGCAGCGCTTGAGTTTGCATGTCAAGGCATTCGAATCAATGCGGTCGCGCCGGGCTATGTCCAGACCCCACGAATGAGTGAATTCCCTGAAAATATCGTACGTAGTTTCGCAAATAGTCACCCAATGAAAAGGATGGCAAGAATGCAAGAAATAGCAGACTTCATATTGTTTTTGCTATCAGACAATTCAGCGTTTTGTACCGGAGGCGTTTATCCCATTGATGGTGGTTATTTAGCTGAGTAAAATTCACTTAACCCTTTTAAATGATAATAATTACCTCACCTGTGTGGTTGGCTAAACGGGAGCGACAGAACACCTGTCGTTCGCGCTTCCGTTGTAGGGCCAATAATAGACACATTATTCGCATGGATTGTCTGCTCTCCATTGGTCATACATCGTGCCATTAACCCTATCTGCGTCTGGCATAACGCGAACAGAATAAAAGATCATTAAGTCTGTTGTGCGCAAGAAGCAGAAATAATGAGCAAGGCTATTGTTTATAGCGGCACAGGCTGGATGCAGGGTACCGTTGATAGCGCTATTGTGCTTAACGTGCACGAGATAAACACACTCTACAGGCAAAAAATTCGCGCCATGCTGTGGACATGTTCCATTCGGACAGACTGGCCGCACCCTCGACGTTTAAACAGAAATAGAAGCGATGTGCGGTTGAAACGATAAAAATCGTTGGCAAGCGTTATTCGCCTGAGCACCAGGATCGCACAATGATAAGAAAAGATGACTGATTTCATTGGCTGTATGGGGAAATATACCAAGTGAATATACCAACACTATACCAACAGCCAAAAAAACAAAGGGGTTACCTTTCGGTAACCCCTTTTTTTAATCTGGCGGAAGCGCAGAGATTCGAACTCTGGAACCCTTTCGGGTCGCCGGTTTTCAAGACCGAACGCATTTTTTATTTTTCAATAAGTTGTACAATTTATTGATAATATCGTTTAAATTTTGCACTCATAAAATCAATTAGTTAAGTACATCTATAGAGTTAGTATTCCAACACTTTCACGCTACATAGACGAGCTATTACTGAACATAGTAGTCGGTTATTGTATGCTTAGATGGTTAATTAAATTACAGGACTGCCATAAATACTTAATTACCCATTTCCTATGGCAACCGCCAGTTCACTACAAAACCATCACACACCGAAGTAAATGAATCGACAATCAGAAACTCCTATCCCTTATCACTGTTTTACATTATATGGCAAACACCTAAGTATAGACATACTGAAAACATCTGAAAATATGAGCGAAGGATGATTTATGCTTGAATTTTTAGAATGAAAACTTGAGAATAGTAATATAAAATTAAAAAATTATAGAGTGTAATTTATATTCTTTGTCCCTCCGACTCTACCGGAGGTTTTTTTAGTTATTATCTCTGATAGCGAGTTATTTTTTCGTACCTATACAAACCAAAACCAGTAACAGGTACGTTTTATTCCAGGCTCATCTCAGGACGATACAGTCTTGTCCTGCCATTTTGTTTTTTGGTGAAACGGTAAAACAAGTTAGGTTCACTCACAATATACAAATTAGCTTCGTCATCAAGAGCAAGCCCTTCTGCCTGGGGAATATCCTCTGCCAGACCTGCCCATCCGGCATTCAGATACAGGCGATCAGTCACCAGCCCTTCACTGTTTATTTCCAGTACTTTGTTTGATTCATCAGAGAGTACCAGGAGGGAGGCCGTTGGGGAGTGGTAATGCAACCCCGACACGTCCCTGACTGATGATGTGACAGACGCCGGTAACGTGGAGACACTGCTTTCTTCACGCTGGACGTCCACCCGGCTTATGATTACCGGCTTTTTCTCTTTTGCCGCAAACAGCACCTGGTTCTCTTTATCCCAGGCAAGTCCTTCCAGACCGTTATTGCCGGGTCGGGTGTAGCCTTCTAGCGGTATATTAGAAAGAAGCTGGTAGTTTCCTTTTAGGATGTCTATGTTTACCAACCAGGCGCTCCCATCTTTCTCACTGCCTACCCGGAACAGGTTATCTCCCATCCACTCCACAGCTTCCGGATCCGTAATTTCAGGTATGGGCAGACTGCCAGTCCGCTCACCATCAGATGTCAGCCAGACCACTTCCGGCGGTTTATTAACCACAGCAAAAAGCAGTCTGTGTTTATCTGACCAGGTCAGCCCCGATAAATTATCCTTAACGCCTTTAACCTCTTTTCCTTCAATGTCTGCCACATATGCACGTAGATTCAGCGCTGAAGGCTTGTCGTTATATCTTTCATATAACCGATAAAGGTAACGGATATCTTCTTTGATATAAAACAAAACAGCAAAAATAACCACCCCAAATATTATTGCACGTCTTAAATATATAAAAGTCATTTTTATTACAAAAAATAATCACAGTAAATGGGTAATGTAAATAATGAACCAATATCAGAACCACACAGAAGTGTGCGTTATTACGGACACCATTCAAAAAAAATAACACTGGTGCAACCTGAACATCAGAAATAAATATAAATAGCGTTCGTCACACGCTCCCTTAGCCGGGCATCATAGATTTATGACCGGGTTACACACGGTCCGGTAACCGTAATGGCGGGGGAAGTTTTTCACCAGCCCACGCCATTCACCGTTTAATGTCCGTGTTCAGGACATAACTCAGAAGTTAATACGGAACCCGACGCTGCTCGTTACCGGTGACTCGGTATGTCTGTCGTTCTCGTAACGCGCCTCAACCCACACGCCTGCATTCGGCGTCAGCTGCGCACTGACTCCCAGGCCATATTTACCTGTTGTCCGCGAAAGGTCATTACGGAAGTCGTACCTGTCATTAATCCGGACCTTATTGTTGTCCGCAAATTCATGACTCACTGCCGCCGTCAGGTACGGCTTCACCACCGTCCCGCCCACATCCAGGTTCATCCCGTTATCCAGCCGGATATCCTTTCCGTCCGCACTGAATGCCGTACCGCGGACATAAGGTTCAGCCCAGACAGTCTCATTCACACGGAAGGTCTTACCCACCTCCAGACTGACACCATATCCGTTCTGGCTGTAGTCTCCATACACCGGTGTGCCATCGCTCATCTGTGTCTGCAGTGTGTTGCTGAAGTGGTTAAATTTGACCACCCCGTCCGCATACAGCCCGCCGCCGCTATGAACCACACGCAGTGGCTCACCCGGGGAGACCGGCTCCTGACCGGTGTTCTTAATTCCCAGATTAAAGTGACCACTGGCATTACCGGTGACATTCAGCAGGTCACCTGACCAGGCCGCAATGTCCGTGTTCATCAGGAAAGTCCCGGTGCCGGACAGCGTGCGGGCCGTCAGGGTCACTGCCTGCGCCACCGGCGTCAGCCGGGTGGTGAGACCGCCATGGAAATTCACCGTTCCGGCATTCAGGGTCAGGGCGCCCACGGCAGAATCGCCGGTCAGCCGCCAGACGGAAGGACCGGTAACTGTCACATCCCCGCCCCCGGTTCCGTCATCCAGAATGCGCCCGGTCAGGGTACTGCCGCTCATCAGGTTCAGGGTGGTACCGGACTGTGCCGTCACATCCACCCGGGTCAACACTAAAATGAATATTTAAAACCAATAACCGCTGAGGTATCAGAGTATCCATCATTTCCAATCTGTTGATTAACAAACCCTGTGATATTAAATTCTGGTGACATGCGGCCTTCAACGCCCAGTTTTAATTCTCCAACGTTACGCGTACCGGACTGATTAACGCTTACTCCATCCATAACAACACCTCGATTATGCATGTTATGAAGCCAGTTTGCTTCAACAAAGGGTTTAAAATTACGTTCTTTCTGGTTATCAATTGCATTATGCCCTTTGATGAACATTTTCAAACCAAGGCTGGTAGTTAGATTATTATCACCTTCCGTTTTCACCACCGTGCCGTTTGCTTCTTTTAAATCCTTTGATTTTATACCTGACCAGAGAATTTTTGCTTGCGGTTGAACAAACCATGCAACCGATTTAGCGTCATTACTCATAGGAAATACATAACCGGACTCAAGAGAGGCGCTAAATCCTTTAGAACTATATTTTTCTTCTTCCAGAAGTTGTCCATTCACACGGTTGTTAAACCAGCTATGCTGTAAAACACCGTCGATGTATGCACCTTGCTCGCTATCTCCATCAGCATACCAGGTGGCATAAAGTCCAGTCGTATAGCCATTAACGGACCCTTTCGCATGATATCTCGATAAACTGGACTGGGTATTGCTATGATTATACCCGTAGCCAGCAAGTGCCCCGAAACGAAAAGCACCGCCTCCTTCAGTGAAAGCTGTAGCAAAATCACCGCCCAGCATCAGCACATAGCGGTTACTTTTCGTTTTGAGCTGTCCGGTAGAATCATTTATACGGCTATGACCTCCGGTATTTTTCATCCACAGGCTGGTCAATTTACGCTCCCCCGTCATCATGTCGGTGTATTCAGTCTCTCCCAGACGATCTGAAAGCGTAGTGTTGAACATAGTATCAGCAGCATAAGCGTTAGCAGAATAAGCACCGGCCTCAGGCCTCAGGACATTGATTTCGTTACTATTGTTACCTTCGCCGCTATTATCAGGCTGTGTTTCAACAAACGTACTGGATAGATACCAGTTAGCTTTATTAGCATCCAGACCACGTGCAAGTTTATATTCCCAGGCACCAGCAACAATACGTCCTTGCTGGACAAAATCCCCGTCTGAAGCACCACCGACGCTGATTATTTCAATACCATTAAGCGTTGATGCTCCAGTACCGCCAAGATTCGCAATGGCGACCTTGCTGTCTCCTGATGTGTTGCCAGTTATAATAACTTTATCCGTTAAAGAATTATCGTCATCCAGACGCGTCCCCAAGCTGATAAGCCCCCCTTCGCCGATATAATCGCCATTAATGGTCAAAACAGTACCAGGTTGCCCACCACTTAAGTTGATTGTTCCACTGTTGGATACACTACTTATTGTCTGGTTAAAGCCATTTAGATCGAGCAAAGCACCATCAGCAATATTGTAGGTCGCGTTGTGGCTAAATGTGTTTACAGCTCCTGCTTTAAGGATACCTGCGTTTAAATTTGCTGTCCCACTCCAGGAGTTTTGTGCGGTTAATATAGTTTGGCCGCTATTAACTTCAACGGTACCAGTCCCCTGAATCAGGTTTTCAAATATGTAACCATTGTTCAAGTGGTTGAAATTTAGGATAGCATTTCCTTCACCAAAATTAATATTTGTCGTCGGAGTGATATAACCTGCAAACGTTGCCGCTTCATCGGAGGCAGCACCAATATTGAGTATCCCAATTGCCCCCGCTTTAGCTGCGAGTATGATATCTTCAGTCAGCAGTTCGCCATTTTCCATGATGGTTAGGATCCCTACCCCCTTATTGCCAATGATGGTGCGCCCACCATTGGTGTTAATCACTGAGTTTGAACCAGTAACAACAACGCTTCCCGTCGTATTTTCCGATAATCGCCCTAACTCCAGCGACTCTCCAATGGTAGAACTGCCTGATAACGACGTATTTAACGTCGCCCCCTTAGAAACTGTAACTACCCCGCTACCCAGAGTGTTGGAGCCAACGTGTATATGATCGAGACTGCTATAGATCGTTCCAGGACCAGAGAGATGAAGTTCACCCTTTCCATTTATATTGCCTAGCACCGTAAATGTGTTAGTTACCAGGCTGCCATTGGTGACGTTCATAACTCCAGTGCCATTATTACCAATAACAGTGTAACTGGACGATGCCAACATCCCGTTATCAATATTTACTACCCCCTGAGAGTTTGCATAGCGCCCCACCCAAAACTCGGTGGAATTTGCGGAAGCATTCTGGTTAATATTTAATATACCACTTCCGTTTTCACCGACATTAAGTGCACCGTTGCTGTTCCATACAGAACCTTGACCGGAAATATTTACAAGCCCACTAGCATTTTCCATGTACCCAATGCTTCCCGCACCAGATCCGGAGGATGAGGTTGTTAAGGATGCACCATTCAGAATATCCAGTCGACCATAAGAATCACTCGCTAGCGAAACAATAATATTCTTATCCAAAGTCAGCGAAGTGCCCGCATCAGAAAGAGTGACCAGGCCTGAGGTGCCCGATGCGTTTCCAATGTAAAGACTATTGTCTCCGCTCATTTGACTGCCACTGTTAACCAGCAACGTACCAGCCGGGGCTTCAGGTGATCCATCAGTATCCGTTCTTCCTATAAATATATTCCCTGTATAGGATGTTAATGAGTTGCCGTTGTTCGTTTTTTCTGTATCGCCAGTAAAGGTGATATCTGCCGAGGCATTGAATGTTGCTACAATAAGTATGGCTAAACATTTCTTTCTAAATAATCCGTTCATATAACTTTCCATTTATGCTTAAAACAGCACTCAAAAAGAGTAAGTAAAGAAATTTTAAAAACCAAAACAATTTTTCATTCCATATAACCCTAAAATTAATTTTCTTGATAAATTACACACAAAATCATGCCAAATATTTTTTGATACATCTCAATGACGATTGATGAATGCAACCTGCCAGTCAGATAGACTTGAAAATATATTTGCAGTTTGTTTGGTTCACTTGTCAATTAAGTGAGTCGACATTACCAATAGGTCACGACATATTAATACACCTACGGAATTACATTTTGTGAGTCCATATTCTTGTAACACATCACGCTTTATCCGGTAGATTGACTTTGTCGTTAATCCTGGTGGTCCTGTTATTTCCGGTATTTTTCCTCCATAACAAAGTTGAGTAAATATATTCACCGCGCGTAGTGACGTTATTTTACGTCGAAGAGGAATGTTTTCTGCGTCATCCAGTAACTCGATGAATTCCTTCCTTCTTATTTTTTTCGATAATAAACAAGGAAAATAACAACGTGTTTCCCCTGGAGTTAAAGGGATGTCAACGAGGACAATCAATTTGGTTGATAACAACACCGGTTTTTTAAGCAAGCAACTGCGAAGATGGTTGTTATCTACAGCAACAACAACAGCATCCTTTGCATTAGGTTTTATTCCTGCCCATTCCTTATTCAAATCGATGAACGCTACTTCTTGATATCGCTCCCCAATTATCAACTGAAGTGATTTAAGAAAGAAAACATCATCAGAAATAAACCAGTACTTCATAGTCACCTCATAATCCTTTTAATGATGTATTTAAATTAATTTCCCTTTGACTAAGATCATCTTACCGGAGTTTTTTTTAAAATGTTTAATCGTTTTGTTTTTTTACTATCCCCTTTTTTGATAGGCAAAAGCTATCAAAATAAAAGCATTTAGCAACATTATCCACAGTTAATATTACTAACATATTCAGTGGATTGAGTATAATTACGGTTGCATTAACTGAAATAACTCATTAATAAATAAAACAATAACAAACAAAACCATACATAAATTGTATAAAATGACAATTACTCAAGATAAAATGCTGTTAAGGAAAACATTATCAACTGTTAAGATGGGGAGGAATCTTAGTGCATGTTTCATAATTACATTAAACATCTATTAAACGAGACACGTTAAGTTGACTTTAGCATCTACTCATAAGTACTCATTATTAATTCGAGAAATTTCTGAATTATTAGGTGATTTTTCCTAAATATACCTCCTGCAAAATGACATTTTCACCGAGTATTAATCTTAATAGTTCTTAAGACCTAAGAATAATCCCGAAAATAAAAGTTTTGATTATGCGATCTTGATCACTATTATTGTTAACAATATTAACATAACAAGGAATAATCTCAAAAAAGTAACTTTTACAGAATGAAGAATTAACTTAACCTTATTTTAATAAATGAATAAATCAGAATTTTTTAGACTGTTTCGAGCCTCATAGATCAGGCACCATCATAAAAAGTAGAAGGTTGTTCTACACAAGCACGGTGGTACCGTCTTCATTAAGAAACATATCTAAATAATCAAAGATATCCTCGGTCTGGACCTGACTTTCACAGCATCCTACATAGCAGGCAAATGTAGACAGGATTTACGATATGAGTTGTTGTTCTGACCTTTTAACATTTCTGATTTTGATCCCAGCGTTTCAGAGAGCGGAGAGTAAAGCCTGATTGGAAGTTGGTACTGATACAATAATATCGCTATTGCTCTTTACCACACTTATTCGTGCTGAGTGAGGGTACTGTAAACAAGAATTTCCGACTGATCCGTTCAGACCAGTAGAGTTTGCACTTTTCGCATTCACCGCTGTTTAGATCTTTGCAATTCAGATTATCTTCAGATTCTTGTAGTTACACAGTATGGGTAAAATGCTTCAGAAAATAGGCTTCCTGATTGTACCCAAGCCTGTACTTGAGCACTGATGACCTCATATCATGTCTCTGTAAGACAGCTTCCTTGCTGCTTGGCTTAGCGCATTGGGAATGATCATTTTTTAAGGCAATCTTCTCGCGATGACCTCTGCATCGAAATGAATAACCTGGCGGTCACTGGTATCCCGCGACCGCCAGGTTTAAAAACCACAGCGAAACAAAAAGCGACCTCAATATCAATTCGTCGCGGCAACCCCTACCCTCTCAAGACTGTTTATATAAACAGTTTTTTCTTAATGGTCGGATCAAGAAGGTTTTTGACAGGAGTTAACATCATTATGAATTTCAGAGAAAAAATTTCCAGTTTTCCCTGCCTTTTACGGTGTTTCAGGCCAGACCGGTTTTGAAGGATCAACACGGCTTAGTTCAACCGAATAGAATTCCCATAATTCCAATTTAGCCACCTCATCACTTGTAGCTATGCCATGCTTCACAGCCCTCTCAAGCGGCAAAATCACGCGTTCTGCATCTGACATCAACCGCGCTTTCTCGGCTTCAGCCTGTGCAACGACTAATTCTCGATCCTCTTCAGGCTGGACATAATCAGCAATAACCCCAGCCTGCTCGGTAATGCACCAGTCAAAAATAAAACGGCCATTATCATCTGAATCGTCTACTAACGCCGTGTATGGTACCGAGAAATTCATTTCTTTGAACTTCACCATACAGTCAATCGCGGTTTTCTCCGCATTAGCCCACACAGGAGCGCTGATTTCCTGAATTTCCATGCTGACTCCCGTCTATGCAATTCGCTGGAAAAGACCGGCGTATAATGTCCATGAACCAGTCAAACCTTCAGTTGATATGAGGCTACAAGCTCGCCATGTTCCGGGTAATGTATAAGGTCCCAGCGTTTCTCTGCCGCTAAGCCCTTTGATTACAAACGATGCCCTGCGTTCAGAATCGACGACAATGGCGCACGACTTAAGGCTACTTCCTGAGTAGTTTGTGCCGGGAACGGCGATTGTGGAACCCGACAGGGTTAAGTGCGCCAATGCAAATGCCCCAACCGCATTCAGAGCTCCCGCTGGCGCTCCCGCTGGTCCCTGCGCACCTGTTGCTCCCGTTGCACCTTTGTCTCCTTTGTCTCCTTTGTCTCCTTTTGCACCGGTTGCACCCACCGGTCCCTGTGGACCGATGTCGCCTTTATCTCCCTTGTCACCCTTCGCACCGGTTGCACCCACCGGTCCCTGTGGACCGATGCCGCTGCGGCTTTTGCACTGGCACTGGCGAAACGTGCAGACTGCTCAGACTGCGTTGTGTTCATGCTGACGTCTGCGGCCAGCCGGCTGACCTCATCAACCATGGCCTCAAACCGTTTCAGCGCTTCAGGCCGGACATCGTTTTCTGTCACGGTGCCAAGGAAATCATTCAGGGTGCCGGCGACTGAGTCTTCCCACACTTCGATGTCACCGGCAGACGACGGCGGATAAGGCAGCAATTTCACAGTTCATTAAACGCTGGATGGAAAATCCTCGTAAGCGTGAAGAAATGCTGCCGGAAAATACCGCATTGGATAATGATGGTGTCAACAATGACAGTAACAAAGTAGCACCACAGCGCGGATATAAGCATTCTTATGCCACACTGGATCAGGAGATTGCCCTCGCCCTTCTCCCGATTAATTTCACAGAAACAGTATCAGTTCGTGCGCTACGAGCTGCTGAACACATCATTGAAGAAGACCGAGAAGATTTCAAACGCTGGTCAGCGGCACTACGTACGACAGAGCAGATCCTGAAGTATGACCGCCCTAGTGTTTTTGGCGTTATTCAGAATGCACCTGCTAAAGATACATACCATTTCCCTGAGTCACTGCGGCGCCATATTGATTCCTGGCTGGCTGAAAATGGTCAGTTCGAGTGTGCTGGTACTGATGCGGAGAGAACCGGCAAACTGCTTGCGGCAGAGCGCGGCGAGTACGTCGAAGGTATCAGCGATCCTAACGATCCTAAATGGGTTAAAACAGATTCCCAACCTCAGGTATCAAACCTCGGCAATGGAATGTTCTCTGTTGATAATCTGATGCCTGAAACCGCCTCAATTGAAGGTGAAAAAACGGAAGTGACCGCACAAGGAACTGTTACAGAAGACCAGGCAACGCAGGCCCGTGAAACGTTGAATAGCATGGGTTACGGAGTTTATGCAACGAACCATGACGAAACTGACCAGCAGGAAGAAAAGCTGAGCGATAAAGTAAAAACTCTCGTTCAGGATGCGGATCAACTAGTCGAGCGCGTTAAACGTGAAGAGCAGCTCCCGCAGGCATCTGAACTGGTTCAGAGCATCAACCAAATGCAGTCTACTGAACGCGACAACCTGGAATTGTGGAAAGAGGTCTTCAAAACAGATGAGCGTTTTACTACTGCGCTCTCTGTGAATGGCGGCGGAACCTCAATTAATGGCACCTACATGACCATGATCGCTACCCGCGAATTCGGTCCGAAAGGTATCGGCTGGGGTGTCGATATTCTGGAAGAACGCTTTGACGATGGCGCACCAATTACTCGCACAGTCAAAGGCACCGACGGTAACAACACGTGGGAACTTATCCCCAACGGGGTCGGCGGCGTCCTGACAGAGAAACATCACGTTATCAAAATCAGACTTTGGTACACCCGCAATGGTGTACGCGGTGAGGAGATTTCTTTCGGGTGTACCCCATATATTTACGGCAGCAAATACGGCCCTATTTGCGATGGTGAAGCGACAAAAAAATCACTGACTGACGCAACCAAAAAAGCGCTGTCTGCGCTTGGTTTCTGCGCTGATATTTTCATGGGCCTGTACGATAACCCGGAATATCGCCAGAAAAACAAAGCAGAATTCGCGCTCAAAAACGCCAGCGAAAACGCCGAGGATGCCGCCCGCGTACGTCAGGAACTGGACGACAAACTGACCCGAGTCGCTAACACCATTGCATCTGCTGTATCAGAGCACGAGATCAACAAGGTCTATTCTTCGATTGCTCGCGAAGCGGAGGTTCATCGCAAGGATGCAGAGGCGAAAGGTGACACACAGCATGCCCGTTACTTAGGTGGGCGTCTGCGTCGCCTGACAACTATCAAAGATGGACGTATCGCCGAACTGAAAAAAGTACAGGAGAAAGCATAATGACTACTGCTATCGCGTTAGCTGCCGACTATACCAACCTTCTGCAATTGCTGGAAAGCTCTGATGAACTGACTCCAGAAATGATCGCCGATACTCTGGAAGGCATTGAAGGAGAACTGGCGGATAAGCTGGATGCCATCATGGTAATAGCCCGCAATAATCTCGGACATGCCAAAACCTGTGATGAGGAAATGAAGCGCCTGGCAGAGCGCAAAAAGTCTTTCGAAAATAAAGATAAAACGCTCAGGAAATATATTCTGTCGTGCCTTATGGCCGCGAATCTGGATAAGCTCAAGACACCTAAATACACTTTCACTGCCCGTAAAGGAAGCATCAGCGTTGTGATCGATAACGAAAAGCTATTGCCTGATGATCTGGTAACTGTTCAGACGATTATCGCCCCGGACAAAAAAGCCATCAAAGAGGCAATCGAGGCTGCGGAAGCTGCCGCAGCTCAAATCACCGCTGATGGCGGTGAAGTACCTGCCGAACTGTTAAACCCGGTACCGGGCGCCCATCTTGAGATCGGCGAACGTTCATTGCAGGTGCGCTGATATGCTGAAACTATCCCTCAAACGTGGCGATGCGGTACATGTCGTTTTCCCTGACGGTAGTAACGGCATTATTGAAGCCCGCAGCCGTTGTGAACTAGGTATGCATCTGCCGAAAAACGTGAAGGTTACGCGTGAAAAAGGCGCATTCCTCCCTGCAAACCTGATTAAGCGTAATCAGAAATAAAACCCCGCTACCGCTAGCATTGCGGCCTCACTATTCACAGGAGGTCGCAATGCTGCGATGGCAACCCGGAGCTACTCTGCTCACAGATTTCGATATAAAGATTGGCCGGTTATCGGCAAGCGTACGAAAGAAGACACTGACCCAGTCCGACATCGAACGCGCCTGCAGTGATGCTGACGACGCTGTGTACCGGATGATGAGGAAAGACCAACATGACCAGAGAAAACGATCTGCTAACAGACGCTGAACTGATTGAGTTTACCGGCTATCAGAAACCATCCAAACAACGGGAAATACTGGACCGTGGCGGCGTTTCGTACATTCCCGACCGGGAAGGGCGCCCGATGGTTACCTGGACACATATCAATGCTGTACTGAACGGACAGATCACCGTGCAGACCAGTACAGAAGAGAAACCCGATTTTGGAGCTATTTAAATGGGGCGCAGAAGAAAGGATCCGGGTGATAACAAGCTCCCCCCGCGCGTATCAAAAACCAGAACGCGTTACTACTACAAACCCACCTCGCGGGAAACCGTGACGCTTGGGCCAATCACCCTCACCATGTCAGCGTTATGGAAACGGTATGAGGAAGAGCGACGAAATTATTCAGATGTGATGACGTTCGAAAAGCTCTGGAAGATGTTTCTTAAAAGCGCCTACTACACCGAGCTTGCAATACGAACCCAGCGGGATTACCTGCAACATCAGAAAAAACTACTTGCCGTATTCGGTAAAGTTAAAGCTGACTTAATCAAACCGGAGACGTTCGTCAGTTTATGGATCGTCGTGGCCTGCAAAGTAAAAATCAGGCCAATCAGGAAATGAGCAGTATGTCGCGTGTTTACCGTTGGGGATATGAGCGTGGTTACGTTAAGGGAAATCCGTGCACCGGCGTCAGTAAATTTTCTCTCAAGGCTCGCGAGCAATACATCACCGACGAAGACTACCTGGCGATTTATAAACATGCAGATCACGTCGTCAGGGCAGCAATGGAAATATCGTACCTGTGCGCAGCCCGGCAAGCTGATGTACTCGCTCTGCGCTGGATGCAGATATCTGACAAGGGGATTTTTATCCAGCAGGGTAAGACAGGGAAAAAGCAAATTAAGGTGTGGACGCCCCGCCTTCAGCAAGCTCTGGAAACGGCACAGACAGAATGCCCGAGGCTCTCACCTGACGCACTGGTCATCTATAACAACGATCGTGGTCAGTTCATCCGCAAGACATTCAATAATCGCTGGCTAAAGGCCGTACGTGCCGCACAAAGCGAACTGGGCCGGCAACTGGATTACACGTTTCACGATATCAAGGCAAAAGCCATTTCTGATTTTGAGGGGAGTAGCAGGGATAAGCAGATTTTTAGCGGTCACAAAACAGAAAGTCAGGTGCTTATCTACGACAGAAAGGTGCAAATCAGCCCGACGCTGGATCGTCCGGTTATTGGGGAAAAGTGAATTTTTATGCTTATGGAGGGATGGGATATTCTCCGGGAATATTCTTTTTTTATTCTTCGCCTCAAAAACAAAGGGGCTAGCTTATTGCTAACCCCTTGTTTAATCTGGCGGAAGCGCAGAGATTCGAACTCTGGAACCCTTTCGGGTCGCCGGTTTTCAAGACCGGTGCCTTCAACCGCTCGGCCACACTTCCGGAATGAGGCGCACTATAAACATCCCGATGCGCTGTGTAAAGCCCGAATGTGTTCGTTTGCCTGAAAAACAGTCAAAATGTTGTTAATAGCCTGAAATAACAACAGATTGACCATTTATTCAGCACAATACTCATGCTTTATCAGCTATTCACTGTTACCCACGATGAAACCTGATTTAGATCAAATGAGTAAAGATGGGTAAAAGCGCTGTGTCGTCGTCTGTGTTTTCATTATCCTCCATCATTAATTACATCTGTCATAAGAGAGTGACTCATGGATCGTATTGTTAGTTCATCACATGACCGTACATCGCTACTTAGCACGCACAAAGTACTGCGTAATACCTATTTTCTGCTGAGCCTGACGCTGGCATTTTCGGCGATCACCGCCACCGCCAGCACCGTGCTGATGCTGCCTTCTCCGGGTCTGATTCTGACGCTGGTGGGGATGTACGGGCTGATGTTCCTGACCTATAAAACGGCGAACAAGCCAAGCGGTATTATTTCCGCGTTTGCCTTCACTGGTTTCCTCGGTTACATCCTTGGGCCGATTCTGAACGCTTACCTGTCCGCTGGAATGGGCGACGTGATCGGGATGGCGCTGGGCGGCACCGCGCTGGTGTTTTTCTGCTGCTCCGCCTATGTGCTGACCACCCGCAAAGACATGTCCTTCCTCGGCGGCATGCTGATGGCCGGTATTGTGGTGGTACTGATTGGTATGGTTGCTAACATCTTCCTGCAACTGCCAGCGCTGCACCTGGCGATCAGCGCGGTGTTTATCCTGATTTCTTCAGGCGCAATCCTGTTTGAAACCAGCAACATCATCCGTGGCGGTGAAACCAACTACATCCGCGCAACGGTTAGCCTCTACGTTTCGCTGTACAACATCTTTGTCAGCCTGCTCAGCATTTTGGGCTTCGCCAGCCGCGATTAACGGCAATCCGGCATGACACCCGGCCCCGCTTATGCGGGGCTTTGTTTTTTGGTAAACTGCCGCCAGGTTGTCTAACGCAGTGAAGAATTATGTTGATCTTTGAAGGTAAAGAAATCGCTACCGACGCCGACGGCTATCTGAAAGATAGCGCGCAGTGGAGCGAGCCGATGGCGGTGGTCATTGCTGAAAACGAGGGAATTATCCTCTCCCCGGAACACTGGGAAGTGGTGCGTTTTGTGCGCGACTTTTATCTGGAGTTTAATACCTCGCCTGCGATTCGTATGTTAGTCAAAGCGATGGCGAATAAGTTTGGCGAGGAGAAAGGCAACAGCCGTTATCTGTATCGTCTGTTTCCAAAAGGCCCGGCAAAACAGGCCACTAAAATTGCTGGCCTGCCAAAACCGGTGAAGTGTATTTAATAACGAATACTAAAACCGGTAAACGCCTCTCGAGGACGGTGCGGCTCACTCAGGACTCTGTCTACCCGGGCAGAACGCGGGCCGCCGTCCTTGAGCCATTTCAGTAATTTGTCGACCTGCTCCGCTTCGCCGCTGGCAACCACCTCCACGCTGCCATCATCCTTGTTCCTGGCGTAACCGGTTAAGCTCAGACGCCGTGCCTCCTGCTGCGTGGTATAGCGAAATCCCACGCCCTGAACCCGGCCATAAACCCACGCGATAATGCAGACTCTCGACATTGTTATTCTCCTTCACATCCTCGGGCGCGTTGCAAATCCGGGTAAAACTCAGGACAATGGCGCCCATTTCTTTGATTCGACAGAACCGTTAATTATGAGTGTACGTTTAGTGTTAGCCAAAGGGCGCGAAAAATCATTACTTCGCCGCCATCCGTGGGTCTTTTCTGGTGCCGTTGCCCGTATGGAAGGTAAAGCCAACCTCGGTGAAACCATCGACATTGTTGACCATCAGGGTAAATGGTTAGCCCGTGGCGCCTTTTCCCCGGCGTCGCAAATCCGCGCACGCGTCTGGACCTTCGACAAGAACGAGTCTGTCGATATCGCCTTCTTCACCCGCCGTCTGCAACAGGCGCAGCAATGGCGCGACTGGCTGGCGAAAAAAGATGGTCTGGACAGCTATCGTTTGATCGCCGGAGAATCCGACGGCTTGCCGGGCATAACCATCGACCGCTTCGGTCATTTCCTGGTGCTGCAACTGCTCAGCGCTGGCGCGGAATATCAGCGTGCCGCATTGATTAGCGCGCTGCAAGCGCTCTACCCGGAATGTGCGATTTATGACCGTAGCGATGTCGCGGTACGTAAAAAAGAGGGGATGGAGCTGACGCAAGGCCCGGTCACCGGTGAGATCCCCCCTGCACTGCTGCCAATTGAAGAGCACGGTATGAAGCTGCTGGTGGATATCCAGGGCGGTCACAAAACCGGTTATTACCTCGATCAGCGTGACAGCCGTCTGGCGACGCGCCGTTATGTCGAAAACCAGCGGGTGCTCAATTGTTTCTCCTACACCGGAGGTTTTGCTGTTTCTGCGCTGATGGGCGGTTGCCGTCAGGTGATCAGCGTCGATACCTCCCAGGAAGCGCTGGATATTGCGAAACAGAACGTTGAACTCAACAAACTCGATCTCAGCAAGGCAGAATTTGTCCGTGACGATGTCTTTAAACTGTTACGAACCTATCGCGATCGTGGTGAAAAGTTTGATGTCATCGTGATGGATCCGCCGAAGTTTGTCGAAAACAAAAGCCAGTTGATGGGGGCATGTCGGGGTTACAAGGATATCAACATGCTGGCGATCCAGTTGCTGAATCCGGGCGGCGTGCTGTTGACGTTCTCCTGTTCCGGCCTGATGACAACAGATTTATTTCAGAAAATCATCGCCGATGCCGCAATTGATGCAGGGCGTGATGTACAATTTATAGAGCAGTTCCGTCAGGCCGCCGATCATCCCGTGATCGCTACCTACCCGGAAGGGCTGTATCTGAAAGGGTTTGCCTGTCGCGTCATGTAACTTGAAAAGTGGAATTTTACCCTCATATCGAGAGTAATGATTTCCCGGGAGGTGACTATGATTGCCAGCAAATTCGGTATCGGCCAGCAGGTCCGCCATTCCCTGTTAGGATATCTCGGAGTGGTCGTGGATATCGACCCGGTCTATTCGCTTGCAGAGCCGTCACCTGATGAGTTGGCGGTCAACGACGAGCTTCGCGCCGCTCCGTGGTATCACGTGGTGATGGAAGATGATGACGGTCGTCCAGTGCATACCTATCTTGCCGAAGCGCAGCTAAGCAGCGAAACGCAGGACGAGCATCCTGAACAGCCTTCGATGGATGAGCTTGCTCAGACCATTCGTAAACAGTTGCAGGCCCCTCGCCTGCGTAACTGATCCTTACCAGGGCCCGATGGCGCATTGCTTCTCGGGCCTGTCTTCTTTCGGCCGCCAGACTCGTCGACTTACTTCGTTAACCCCAGTCGTGGGATCTCAATCGCCGGGCAGCGATCCATCACCACCATCAATCCCGCTTCGCGCGCCAGCACCGCAGCCTGCTCATTAATCACGCCCAATTGCATCCACAGCGTTTTCGCGCCAATCGCAATCGCTTCCTGAGCGACGCCCCATGCCGCTTCTGAATTACGGAACACATCCACCATATCCACTTTTTCCGGCACGTCCGCCAGCGTCGCGTAGCCCTTCTGCCCTAACAAGGTTTTACCGGCAACCTTCGGGGAAACCGGAATCACGTGATAGCCCTGATCGAGTAAATACTTCATCACGCGGTAGCTTGGACGGTCAGGCTTATCGCTTGCGCCAACCAATGCAATGGTTCGGGTCGAGGTTAAAATGCCAGCAATATCGGTCTCTTTCATCATCATTCTCCAGGCTGTTTTGCAAAGTGTACGACAATCCTAACAACCCAACCATGCGTCCCACCCGTAAGTATGAGAGCAAAACGCCAAAATATGTCTATATGTTAGTAAACGTGATTATCGAAAAATTTTGATACATTCTTACCCGGCGGTCCTTGGACAGGAGAACCCTATGAAAACCGGCACTGTGACCCTGATGATAGCCCTCTGCTTGCCGGTCACGGTTTTCGCTACCACTCTTCGTCTTTCAACCGACATTGACCTGCTGGTACTGGACGGCAAAAAAGTCTCCAGTTCACTCCTGCGCGGCGCGGACAGCATTGAGCTCGATAATGGGCCCCATCAACTTGTTTTTCGGGTTGAGAAGACAATCCGCCTCCCCAGCCATGCAGAACAGCTCTACATTTCCCCGCCGCTGGTGATCAGTTTTGACACTCAGCGCGTGGAGCAGGTTAATTTTCACCTTCCGCGCCTGGAAAGCGACCGCGACGCCAGCCATTTTGACGTGGCGCCACGGCTGGAATTACTGGATGGCAATGCGATGCCGATCCCGGTACAACTGGATATCCTCGCCATTACCTCAAAAACTAAAGCCATTGATTTTGAGGCAGAAACGGAGCGCTACAATAAATCGGCAAAACGTGCTTCCTTACCCCAGTTCGCGACGATGATGGCCGACGACAGCACTCTGCTTTCGGGGGTCTCAGAACTGGATACCATCCCGCCGCAATCTCAGACGCTCACAGAACAGCGTCTGAAATACTGGTTTCGCCAGGCGGACCCGCAAACGCGTAATAGCTTTCTGCAATGGGCGGAGAAACAGCCCTCGTCCTGATGTTTTGTTCCGTCCGGCTTTTTTTTTCGTCTTTCTCTTGCAGCATCAGGCACATTCAGTACTCTGTAGCAAAACCCACAATGGAACTGAATGATGGAACTGACGACTCGCACTTTGCCGGCGCGTAAGCACATTGCGCTGGTTGCACACGATCACTGCAAAAAGATGTTGATGAGCTGGGTAGAACGCCACCAGCCGTTGCTGGAAAAACATGTGCTCTACGCCACCGGGACGACCGGAAATCTTATTCAACGCGCGACGGGTATGGACGTTAACGCCATGCTGAGCGGTCCGATGGGCGGCGATCAGCAGGTTGGCGCGTTGATTTCTGAAGGGAAAATTGATGTGCTGATTTTCTTCTGGGATCCGCTTAACGCGGTTCCGCACGATCCGGATGTGAAAGCGTTGCTGCGCCTGGCGACCGTCTGGAATATCCCTGTCGCCACCAACGTCGCCACGGCGGATTTCATTATCCAGTCGCCACACTTCAATGATGCCGTTGACGTGCTCATTCCGGACTATCCGCGTTATCTGGCTGAACGCCTCAAGTAATCCCGCGCAGGCGACGGGCGTCGCCTATTGCTTACGGTTTTCTTACCACCGGCACGTCCAGGTCTTTGAGATCCTCCACGAAGCGTGAGGGGGTCGCTTTGTTGTACAGCAGCCAGACCCGATGGCGGGCGCGGGTCAGGGCAACGTAAAGCAACCGCCGCTCTTCCGCATCCGGAAAATCTTCCACGACCGGCAGCAACGCCTCTTCCATGATGGATTCACGCGCCGGTGCCGGGAAACCATCGCTCCCTTCCTGTAGCCCGACAATGATAACGTAATCCGCCTGTTGCCCCTTGCTGGCGTGGATGGTCATGAAATCAAGTTGCAGCTTAGGCCAACGGGTTGCCGCCTTTTCGAGACTGGCCGGTTTCAGATGGTGATAACGCGCCAGCACCAGAATCCGCTCGTCGGCTTTCGCATAACCGGAAAGCTTATCCAGCAACGCATCAAGCTGCGTGTCATCCAGCAACGTAACGGCTTTCTTATCTCCCGTCGTCAGACTATTAAGCGGTTTCTTGAGCTGATGTGGGTTCTGCTGAATAAAGCGGTTAGCGATTTCGCCAATGCGATTGTTGAAACGGTAAGTGGTGTCGAGATCGCAACGGTCACCGTCGCCGAAGGTCTGATGAAACGCAGTCGTTAAGGAAAGCTGCGCGCCGCTAAAACGGTAAATAGCCTGCCAGTCATCCCCGACGGCGAACAACGTGGTATGGCTATTTTGCTTACGCAATGCAGCCAGCAGCGCGGCACGCTGCGGGGAGATATCCTGAAATTCATCAACCAGAATATGCTTCCACGGACTGACAAAACGCCCTTTTTCCAGAATCACAATGGCCTGATGAATCAGACCTGAAAAATCGACGGCGTTTTCCGCTTTCAGCGCACTTTTCCAGGCTTTCAGCAATGGCGCCATCAGCTTCACACGCTTTCCAAACAGATCCCGAATCTCCTCCGGTGCGCTGGCAATCATCTCCGCCTGGGCTCCGCCATGCATGCGCATCAGGCTCACCCAGCGATCCAGACGCGAGGCAAGACGCCGCTGTAGTTTTTCATCGTCCCAGAAATTGCCTTCCGGCACCCTCCACGCCATTTCCTCTTCCAGCCACTGTCGCCAGCCCTTCGCCTGCGCTTTTTTCTCGCTGCATTGTTGACGCCAGGTGCTGATGAATAGTTTATTTCGCGCGGCGGTGTCATTTTCAAGCTTACTGATGGTCGGTACTTTTTTGCTGCCCTGCTGAATGATGTGCAGCGCCAGGGCATGGAACGTCCGCGCCGTTATCTCCTCGGTATGCAGCCGCTCACGAATACGCTCATCCATCTCCTGCGCCGCTTTGCGACCAAAAGCCAGTAGCAGGATCTGTTCTGCGGCCGCTTCGCCCCGCGCCAGCAGCCAGCCCGCCCGCGCCACCAGCACGGATGTTTTACCGCTACCGGCCCCAGCCAGCACCAGCAAAGAATGTTCGCCATTGACGACCGCTCTGGCCTGAGCCGGATTGAGCGGTGACGATTCCACCTGCTGGAAAAAATCGGCGTATTCCGTCAACATCGTTTCGGTATACGCCTGGTTATGCTGCAGGCGACATGCCTCGATATCTTTCAGCCACGCCTGGCACTGTCGCAGCGCATCGCGACAGTTCTCAAACTCTTCCAGCCGATTAACCGGTAACGGCAGCGCAGCAAACGCCTGCAGGATCTGTTGCTGTAATCCCGTCGTTTGCTCGCGCGTCAGCCAGGCATTTTGCCCGGTTCGGGCCGCAATCAAATCCAGTTGCTCCTGCAGTACGCCAGCCGCAACTTCACTCATCTCCTGGCTCCACTGCTGCCAGCGGCTATTCAGATGGTGATGGAAGCGCTGAGTTTCTGCCCACTCTGTGCCATGCAGTCGCACCACTTTTTCGTCCGGCAGCACAAATTCCAGCTCACCCCACACCAGCCCGCGCTTACAATGAATCGCCAGTAACTGATTGAAGGGAATGAGATATTCATGGCGATCGCCCGATACCTTAATGCCGGCATTAAGGATCACCGCCCGATCGTACGGGTGTTGCGCCAGACGTTTACCTATAGACGTTGCTTTCAGTTCCATGACTCAGCCGATCCAGACAAAGCGTATTTCTTCTCAGTGTAACCGCCAGAGAATACGTGCTCCAGCCCAAAAAAACGTTACAATTGCCGGAAATCACAGAAAACCAGAATCAATCGAGGGTTTATGCGTACCGTTCTGAATATTTTGAATTTTGTGTTGGGGGGTTTTGCCACCACGCTGTCCTGGTTCCTGGCAACGCTGGTCAGTATAGTGCTGATCTTCACCCTGCCGCTCACCCGCTCATGCTGGGAAATCACCAGGTTGTCGCTGCTGCCTTACGGAAACGAAGCGGTTCATGTTGATGAACTGGATCCGGCGGGTAAAAGTGTGCTGATGAATACGGGCGGGACGCTGCTGAATATTTTCTGGCTGATCTTCTTCGGCTGGTGGCTGTGTCTGATGCACATCGCCGCAGGTATCACCCAGTGCATCACGATCATTGGTATTCCGGTTGGCATTGCGAACTTTAAGATTGCCGCGATTGCACTCTGGCCAGTGGGACGTCGCGTTGTCTCCGTAGAAGTTGCACGTGCAGCACGCGAAGCGAACGCCCGTCGCCGTTTTGAGTCATCAGGACGCTAAGTCAGTATGTTAAGTCCCCTGCTTCGCCGCTATACCTGGAACAGCACCTGGCTGTATTACGTGCGTATTTTTATCGCCCTCTGCGGAACAACAGCGCTGCCCTGGTGGTTGGGTGATGTCAAACTGACCATCCCCCTGACGCTGGGGATGGTGGCAGCAGCGCTGACCGATCTGGACGATCGTCTCGCGGGTCGTCTGCGCAACCTGATCATTACGCTAATCTGCTTTTTTATCGCCTCTGCGTCAGTCGAGCTACTGTTTCCTTACCCATGGCTGTTCGCCATCGGACTGACGCTCTCTACCAGCGGTTTTATCCTGCTCGGCGGTTTAGGGCAGCGTTATGCGACGATTGCCTTTGGCGCATTGCTGATCGCCATTTACACCATGCTTGGGGCGTCGTTGTACGCCCAATGGTATCAGCAACCGCTTCTGCTGCTGGCGGGCGCTATCTGGTACAACGGGCTGACGCTTATCGGTCATTTGCTGTTCCCAATTCGTCCCTTGCAGGACAATCTGGCACGCAGCTATGAGCAACTGGCGCACTATCTGGAGCTGAAGTCACGGCTTTTTGACCCGGATATTGAAAATGAAAGCCAGGCACCGCTTTATGACTTAGCGCTGGCCAACGGCCAACTGATGGCGACACTGAATCAGACGAAAGTGTCCCTGTTGACTCGCCTGCGCGGCGACCGGGGGCAGCGCGGCACACGGCGAACTCTGCATTACTACTTTGTGGCGCAGGATATTCATGAGCGCGCCAGCTCCTCGCATATTCAATACCAGACGCTACGTGACCATTTCCGTCACAGCGACGTGATGTTTCGCTTTCAACGCCTGATGTCGATGCAGGGCCAGGCCTGTCTGCAACTGTCGCGCTGTATTTTGTTGCGCGTCCCCTATCAGCACGATCCGCATTTTGAACGCGCCTTCACGCATCTCGACGCCGCGCTTGAGCGAATGCGGGCAAACGGCGCCTCCGCCGATCTGCTGAAAACGCTGGGATTTTTACTGGCTAATTTGCGCGCCATCGATGCACAACTGGCAACAATTGAATCAGAACAGGCGCAGGCTATGCCGCGTAACGAATCGGAGAGCCAGCTCGCCGATGACAGTCCGCACGGGTTCAGCGATATCTGGCTGCGTCTGAGTCGTAACTTTACTCCCGAATCGGCGCTGTTTCGCCATGCGGTCAGGATGTCTCTGGTTCTGTGCGTCGGCTACGCGATCATTCAGATAACCGGTATGCATCACGGTTACTGGATCCTGCTGACCAGCCTGTTTGTTTGTCAGCCAAACTACAACGCCACGCGGCACCGCCTGGCGCTGAGGATTATCGGTACCCTGGTCGGGGTGGCGATTGGTATCCCGATTTTATGGTTTGTTCCGTCGCTGGAAGGTCAGCTTATTTTACTGGTGATCACCGGCGTTCTGTTCTTTGCCTTTCGCAACGTCCAGTATGCCCACGCCACTATGTTTATCACGCTGCTGGTTCTGCTGTGCTTCAACTTGCTCGGCGAAGGGTTTGAAGTCGCCCTCCCCAGGGTGATTGATACGCTCATCGGCTGCGCCATCGCCTGGGCGGCAGTGAGCTTTATCTGGCCGGACTGGCGTTTCCGAAACCTCCCGCGAGTGATGGAAAGAGCGACCGATGCAAACTGTCGCTATCTTGACGCCATCCTGGAGCAGTACCATCAGGGACGCGATAATCGACTGGCATATCGGATTGCCCGTCGCGATGCCCATAACCGCGATGCTGAGCTGGCCTCCGTGGTGTCGAATATGTCCAGCGAGCCCGACGTGACGGCACAAACACGTGAGGCCGCGTTCCGTTTGCTCTGCCTCAATCATACATTCACCAGTTATATTTCTGCTTTAGGTGCGCATCGTGAGCAACTCACCAACCCCGACGTGCTGGCTTTGCTGGACGATGCGGTCTGTTATGTCGATGATGCGCTGCATCATCTCCCGGCCGACGAAGCGCGCGTGCAGCAAGCTCTCGCCGAACTGAAACAGCGCATTCAGCAGCTTGAGCCACGTCCGGACAGCAAAGAACCACTGGTGATTCAGCAGGTCGGTTTACTGGTGGCCCTGCTGCCGGAAATGGGGCGGCTACAGCGGCAAATCACTCACTCTTCTCCACCGACATCGGCACCGGCGAAAGCGACTTAACCCACAGAGCAAGCTCCTGGCGGCGTATCGCCGGGAGCGCCGCTTCATGGATACCATAAATAGCCCCTTCAAGATTAAACAGCACCTTGTCAGTGATGGATTTGTTCATTTGTCGCAGTCGCAACCAGCACATTTTAGCGCCCAGCATTCGCAGGGTGGCGACGTCGTAGATCCCCGCTTCATTCAGCAAACTCTCCAGATGAAAGGTCATATTGGGGAGATCCTTAAGCCGCTGCTGAGAACTGCGGGACAACTTCTCCTGCAACGCGGCATCCAGCGAAAACTTCGACAGCTGGATCAACTGTTGCTGGTCGCGCCAAAGAGTGTCATCAACCTGATAATAATTAAGCATGACCGGACGCCCGCGTTTAAGAAACGTCAGCCAGACCGGGGAATGTTGCACGCAATACTGTACGCTTTGCTCACAGGCACGCAGATAGAGCTCCCCATTGGCAACCATCGCAAAGACGGTATTCCTGATTGTCAGACTGTAGCTGCCAAACAGTGAGCGGAAGTGGATCGTCCCCAGAGAAGATAAATATTCCTGTGATTTATAGATCCTGTCATAGGAGTGAATTTTCATAAAATTCCCTTTTAAATCATAAACTAAAAGAATGATTTGCCGTCACGAATCCGTTAATGACGAAAATAGGCAACTTATTCTCAAGGGGCAAGCTGAATTTCGTTTTTACCGCTACCATGAATAAAAATTGCGAGTCTCTTTCCGAAAATAAAGTTGATCTTTCACGACATCAGGGTTACTGTACATCCATACAGTAACTCACAGGGCTGGATTGATTATGTACACTTCAGGCTACGCAAATCGTTCTCCGTCATTCTCTTCCACATCGAACACGATGGCGCGCGTCTCTTCCGAGAAAGTGTCCACCGGGCTTATCAGCGAAGTGGTCTACCGCGAAGACCAGCCCATGATGACGCAGTTACTGCTGTTACCGCTTCTTCAGCAGCTAGGACAGCAATCGCGCTGGCAGCTCTGGCTGACGCCACAGCAGAAGCTGAGCCGTGAATGGGTTCAGTCTGCTGGGCTTCCGCTGACTAAAGTGATGCAAATTAACCAACTGTCCCCCTGCCATACGCTGGAATCAATGGTTCGTGCATTGCGCACGGGCAACTACAGCGTGGTAATTGGCTGGCTAACAGAAGAATTAACAGAAGAAGAACATGCTGAATTGGTTAAGGCGGCAGATGAAGGAAATGCGATGGGATTTATCATGCGTCCCGTGAATGCACACACCCATGCCACGAGACAGCAAACCGGGCTAAAAATTCACTCAAATTTGTATCATTGAGTAAATTTAGGATTTATCCTGGAATTTTTTTTCCTCCTCGACCTTCACATTGAGGACTAACGTTTTTTTTCTGTGAACGCTTGGCGCACGCGGTTCCCGCGAAATCTGGCGATAAATTCTGATGCGCCAAATGTTAAATATTATGTATACAAGTTTTTTTTTTTCATATGCCTGACAGAGTTCACACTTGTAAGTTTTCAACTACGTTGTAGACTTTACATCGCCAGGGGTG
>ERZ506952.71-NODE-71-length-91753-cov-8.049_pt1 | contig 91753 bp, 87 predicted proteins | sample MGYA00512896_ERZ506952 | MGnify/ENA metagenome assembly ERZ506952 | reverse complement strand
GAATTATACGGCGCATTCAGTCTGGCGGTTGTGCTATCCATTGCCAGGATTGCAGTATCAGCCAGCTTTGCATCCCGTTCACACTTAACGAGCATGAGCTTGATCAGCTTGATAATATTATCGAGCGTAAAAAGCCGATCCAGAAAGGCCAGACGCTGTTTAAAGCGGGTGATGAGCTGAAATCGCTCTATGCCATTCGTTCCGGTACGATCAAGAGCTATACCATTACTGAACAAGGCGATGAGCAAATCACCGGCTTCCATCTCGCGGGCGACCTGGTCGGTTTCGACGCGATTGGTAGCGGCCATCATCCGAGTTTTGCGCAGGCACTGGAAACCTCAATGGTCTGTGAAATCCCGTTTGAGACTCTTGATGATCTGTCCGGCAAAATGCCTAATCTGCGTCAGCAGATGATGCGTCTGATGAGTGGTGAGATCAAAGGTGACCAGGATATGATCCTGTTGCTGTCGAAGAAAAACGCGGAAGAGCGTCTGGCGGCATTTATCTATAACCTGTCTCGTCGCTTTGCGCAGCGTGGCTTCTCTCCACGTGAATTCCGTCTGACCATGACCCGTGGCGATATCGGTAACTACCTGGGCCTGACTGTTGAAACAATCAGCCGTTTGTTGGGTCGTTTCCAGAAAAGCGGAATGCTGGCGGTGAAAGGGAAATACATCACTATCGAAAACAGTGATGCGCTGGCGGTTCTCGCCGGACACACCCGCAACGTTGCTTAATCTTTCCGCAACCCTTCTGAAACCCTTCTGTCGAATCGTTAAATTTTCCTGATTTATTGATCTGACAGAAGGTTCTTCCCTGTTTCAATTCACATTCTTGGGTTACTCTTTTAGTTACAAACTGCGATGACAGTTGTAAGGAGACCCTGTATGGCTATGTATCAAAACATGCTGGTGGTTATCGATCCGAATCAGGACGATCAACCTGCGTTACGGCGTGCGGTTTATTTGCATCAACGGATTGGTGGCAAAATTAAAGCCTTTTTGCCGATCTATGACTTTTCCTACGAGATGACCACCCTGCTGTCGCCTGATGAGCGTACGGCAATGCGTCAGGGCGTCATTAGTCAGCGGACGGCGTGGATACGCGAACAAGCAAAATACTACATTGAAGCAGGCGTTCCTGTTGAAATTAAAGTGGTCTGGCACAACCGTCCTTTTGAAGCCATTATTCAGGAAGTGATCAGCGGCGGACACGATCTGGTGCTGAAAATGGCGCACCAGCATGACCGACTGGAAGCAGTGATCTTCACTCCTACCGACTGGCATCTGCTGCGTAAATGCCCAAGTCCGGTGTGGATGGTGAAAGATCAACCCTGGCCGGAAGGCGGTAAAGCGCTGGTGGCGGTAAACCTGGCCAGTGAAGAACCCTACCATAATGCGCTGAATGAGAAGCTGGTAAAAGAGACGCTGCAACTCGCCGAACAGGTCAACCATACTGAGGTGCATCTGGTCGGGGCCTACCCTGTCACGCCGATCAACATCGCGATTGAACTGCCGGAATTTGATCCCAGCGTCTACAACGATGCGATTCGCGGTCAGCACCTGCTGGCAATGAAAGCGCTGCGGCAAAAATTCAGTATCGACGAGAAAGTTACACACGTTGAGAAAGGATTACCGGAAGAGGTAATCCCCGATTTAGCGGAACATCTGCAGGCGGGGATTGTGGTTCTGGGTACAGTGGGCCGCACGGGCATTTCCGCTGCCTTCCTGGGGAATACAGCAGAACAGGTCATCGATCATCTGCGTTGTGACCTGCTGGTCATCAAACCCGACCAGTACCAGACGCCCGTTGAGCTTGACGACGAGGAAGACGACTAACGCGTTGTGTAAAAAACGAAAGGCCCAATGATTTGGGCCTTTTCTTTTAATGCTTGTCCTCACCGCCGAGGAAATAAATTCCTAACGGGATGGCCAGCAGCACAGTGAAAACCAGGCTATAGACGAAAATCATTGATGACTGAATGACATACATCGACGTCGTCCAGTCAGAAAGCGGAATATCATACTGTTCAATCACCCCACCGATCGTGGCGCGCGTGACAACCGATGCGGCAATAATAAACACACCCAGCAGGCAGAGCAGAAACTTTTTGCCCTTCGCCGTCTTCAGCTTTTCCATTATCATCATAGTGTCCTTCTGTCACCAAACTTTTGTTACCTTAGCGCAACAATACCATGACAATATGAAAAAGTCTGCATCAGTTCCCCTGACAAATCCGTCACATTGAAAGCGCCTTTGCGTAAAAACGCTAAAAGCGCTATTTATTCCCCCTTTTTATTGATGACTTGAATGTTTATCCTGAGTACCATTAATGAGTTGCAGTTTATTTTTTGTTATGTCAGTGGCAGCGGAAAGCCGGGGATAAATATGTTTGCAGAGCTGTTCGTAAAAAACGTCTTCAATCTGACGGTTATTTTGAGTAGCGTCTTTAGCTTAATTCTGATGAATGTTTTCTTTCGTCATGCACATAAACGCAAGAAAGGGTTTGTCTTCCATACGGCTCAGTTTCTTATTTATGCGCTGATTATCGGTACATTAGGACGAATCGCTAATACCATTATTAGCTACTATAATATCAGCGCGGTTTCATCCAGTATTATCGACTTTGTCTGTACGTCGTTGATCGCCCTGATTCTGACTATAAAACTGTTTCTGGTGATTAATCAGTTTGAAAAATCGCAAATTAAAAAAGGGCGAGACGTCACCAGCGCGCGAATTTTATCGCGGATTATCAAAATCACCCTCATTGTCGTCATTATTTTGCTTTATGGTGAACACTTCGGCATGAGCCTGTCGGGGTTACTCACCTTTGGCGGCATCGGCGGCATCGCCGTGGGCATGGCAGGGAAAGATATCCTCAGTAACTTCTTTTCCGGCATTATGCTTTATTTCGATCGCCCCTTCAGTATCGGCGACTGGGTACGTTCCCCGGATCGCAATATCGAAGGCACCGTGGCGGAAATTGGCTGGCGGATGACCAAAATCACCACCTTTGATCACCGTCCGTTATACGTTCCAAACTCTGTGTTTTCCTCGATTAGCGTAGAGAATCCCGGTCGGATGAGTAACCGTCGAATCAACACGGTTGTCGGGTTACGTTACGAAGATGCCAGCAAAGTGGGCACGATCGTCAATGCTATTCGACAAATGCTACAAACCCATGCCGATATCGATCAGCAACAAACGCTGCTGGTCTATTTTAACGGCTTTGGTGACTCTTCATTAAATATTATGGTGTATTGTTTTACCCGAACAACGGTCTGGGAAGAGTGGTTAGCGGTTCAACAACAGGTTTATCTTAACATTATTGATATCGTGCAGAGCCATGGCGCTGATTTCGCCTTCCCGAGCCAGACACTCTATCTCAATAATAGCAGTCAGGGTTAATGTAAGACGCCCCTGCCCGACTCGTGATAGCCTCAGGACATATTTACCTGAGGCTCCTTACTCAGACAATGTGTTATTCTCTGTTCATTCAACAATTTCGATGAAATTCCCGTCCGGGTCTTTGATGACCGCTTCATAATAACCGTCCCCGGTCATGCGCGGTGGTGAAACCAGGATCCCCAGCGCCCGTGCTTTTTTTGCCAGCGCATCCACTTTTTTAGCACTGCCAACTGCGATTGCCAGATGCACCCACCCGGTCGTCTGGTTATCCGGGCGCAGGGCTCGCAGGGCGGGTTTCGTCATCAGTTCAATCGCAATATCATCACCGATGCGCACAAAATAAGACTCAAATCCGGGGTTGTTCTTGCTGATGTATTTCTCATTAAGCGTCCCGCCAAAAAAACCGGTCCAGAAGCGCGCCTGCGCTTCCAGTTCTGTGGTCCATAACGCCATATGTGCGATTTTCATGTTTCACCTCGTTTCAACCCGTTAGAATGTTGACAGCACTGACCGTTTTGCCCGATCATGCGCTATATTGCTCGATGATATGGTTTTCAGGATTTATCATGCTCGATTATGCAGCTTTCCCGGAACAACGACAAGCCCTGATTCAGCAGATCCTGCAGGAGAATGGGCGCGTGGTATGCAGTGACCTCGCCTCCCGGCTGAACGTCTCGGAGCACACGATTCGCCGCGATCTCCATGAACTCAGCAAGGAAGGCATCTGCAAAAAGGTGTATGGCGGCGCGGTCATGATGCTGCCGGAAGCGGGTGACTATTCCATTCGCAAAACGAAGAAGCCCGACCAAAAGAGCAGCATCGCGCAAAAATGTGCACGACTGGTCAAATCCGGTAGCTGTATTTTTATCGACACCGGTACGACCAACCTTGCGATGGCGGAGGCGCTTCCGGCAGAACTGTCTCTGACCGTGGTGACCAACTCGCCGGAAATCGCTGCCGTACTGTTAAAAAAGCCCCTGTATGACGTCATCATGCTCGGCGGTCAGCTGCAGCGCTCTTCTGGTGGTTGCGTCGGCGCTTCGGCGATTGCGCAGGTTCAGGGGATGTTATTCGACCAGGGGTTTATCGGCGGCTGTGCGATGGCGCCGGAATCCGGTCTGACCGGGTTTGATTACGCCGATTGTGAATTCAAACGCGCAGTGATCCGACAGTGTAATGAGACCATTGTCGCGCTGACGGCGGACAAGATCCCGGCGGTGGCTCGCTATGTCGTCGCCCAGAGCAGTGAGATCGATGTCATGGTAGTTGAAGCGAATATCAGCAAGGCGTATTGCGAGGCGTTTCGCGAACATGATATCCGCATTTATACGGTGTGAACGGCAGGCGCGTTTCCGCGCCCGCTGACGGAGGGTTAGTGCTTGATGATATACATGGTCCGGCTGTAGGCCACATCTTCCGGGTTCATGATCGGGTACCCTTTCAGCCACGGTTTGATTAAGCGCCCATTGGTGTACTGATAAATTGGCGCAATGGGTGCCTGCTCCATGAGGATTTTTTCCGCCGCATTGTAGTCCGCATTACGCGCTTTATCCGTGTTTTCCATCGTCGCCTGAGTGATGATTTTGTCATACGCCGGGTTGTTAAAACGCGAAATATTGCCTGAGTGCGTCGACGTCAGCAGCGACAGGAAGGTCGAAGGCTCGTTGTAATCCCCCACCCAGGAAGCACGAATCACATCGAAGTTCCCGGTATTACGGCTGTCGATGTAAGTTTTCCACTCCTGGTTTTGCAGCTTCACATCCACACCTAAGTTTTTCTTCCACATCGAAGCCACCGCGATGGCAATTTTCTGGTGGTTCTCAGAGGTGTTGTATAACAGCGTCAGGTTAAGCGGTTTCTGCGGACCGTATCCCGCCGCACGCAACAGCGTTTTCGCCTGGGCATTCAGCTCTTCCTGACTCATCTGTTCGAACGGAGACGGTTCAGGCGTAAAACCGGCAGTGACGTCCGGAGTAAAGTGCCAGGCCGGTTTTTCCCCGGTACCCAACACTTTCTCCGCCATAATGCGACGGTCAATGGTCATGCTCAGCGCCAGACGCACGCGGGAATCCGCCGTTGGCCCTTTTTGCGTGTTAAAGGCGTAGTAATAGGTTCCCAACTGCGGTGGCGTATAAACCTGCCCTGGAATGTCCTTTAACAGCTTCTGGTACATATTTTTCGGGAATGATTCGGTGATATCAATATCACCCGCCAGGTAACGTTTAGTGGCCGATGACTCTTGATTAATCGGCAGGAAAGTCACTTTTTGCAGCACCGTTTTTCCGTTATCCCAGTACTGCGTATTCGGCACCACCACCAGCTTTTCATTCACCACGCGATCCTGCAACACGTAGGCGCCATTCCCCACCAGGTTGCCCGGTTTGGTCCAGTCTTTACCGCTTGCCACGTTGGCATTTTGCACCGGATAGAACGCAAAACTGGCGGTGAGGTTGGCGAACCACGGCAGCGGCTTATCCAGTTGCACTCTCAGGGTGCGGGCATCAATGGCGGTCACACCGAGCTTATCGGGCGTCACTTTGCCATCAATGATCGCCTGGGCGTTATTGACCCCTGCCAGCGCGGCAAACCATGCAAAGGGCGACAGCGTTTTCGGATCCACCAGGCGTTGCCAGCTATAGACAAAATCCTGGGCGGTCACCGGCGTACCATCTGACCAACGCGCATTATCCCGCAGGGTAAACGTCCAGATGCGATTGTCGTTGCTTTTCCATTGCGTGGCGACGCCAGGTACGATTTCACCCTTCTCGTTCTGGTTCACCAGTCCTTCAAACAGATCGCGAATAACCTGAATTTCCGGCAGGCCAACCGCTTTTGCCGGATCAAGCGTCGCCGGTTCATCTTTTATATGGCGAACCAGCTCCTGCTTCTCTGCCAGTACCGTTCCGCTGGGAACATCCGCAGCATATGACAGAGAAATGCTGCTAACCAACAGCGCACAACAGGTTACTGAAACAGCGTGCTTCATAGAGTCCCCTCAATCCGGCTTATTCACGATGGCGTAATTATTTGTTTCGCCTGAAGGAAATGCAAACATCTTCCTGCAGAAAATTGATATTACGACTAAAAATCCGTCCATGCGAAAACGATTTGATTATCGACCCAATTTGCACAACACTGCGAGTAATAATCCCTGAATTCAGAGACGCTTATGACCGTTACCCGCCCTCGCGCCGAACGCGGCGCCTTCCCGCCAGGAACTGAACATTATGGTCGTTCACTGTTGGGCGCACCGCTGATCTGGTTTCCGGCAGCCGTCGCCAGTCGTGACAGTGGCTTGATTATCGCGGGAACGCATGGTGACGAAAATGCATCGGTGGTCACGCTCTCCTGCGCACTGCGCACGCTGACGCCTTCACTGCGCCGCCACCATGTGATCCTCGCAGTGAACCCGGACGGCTGTCAGCTCGGTTTGCGTGCGAACGCTAACGGCGTCGACCTTAATCGCAATTTTCCGTCAGCAAACTGGAAAGCCGGCGAGACGGTTTATCGCTGGAACAGCGCTGCGGAAACGCGTGACGTGGTGCTGTTGACAGGGGATCATCCGGGTTCGGAACCGGAAACTCAGGCGTTATGTCAGCTCATTCACCGCATTCACCCCGCGTGGGTGGTTTCTTTCCATGACCCACTGGCCTGTATTGAAGATCCCAAAAGCAGCGAGCTCGGTGAATGGCTGGCGCAAGCGTTCGAACTACCGCTGGTGACAAGCGTTGGTTACGAAACGCCCGGCTCTTTCGGCAGTTGGTGTGCGGATCTGAATTTACACTGCATCACAGCGGAATTCCCACCGATCTCATCAGATGAGGCCAGCGAGAAATATCTCCAGGCGATGTCGACGCTTCTGCGCTGGCATCCTAAAGATGCAGTTGTCCGGTCGTAAAGTGCAATGCGGGCTCCACATCGACCGCCAGCCAGGTAGGACCATCAAGATCGGCAAAGCTGACCTGCGGCGTCAGCGGTAATGCGGCAGAAATGGCCCGTGACGTGCAAAGCATGCAGCCCAGCATCAGGGCAAATCCTTGTTCGCGGGCATCGGTAGCCAGCGCCAGCGCCTCGGTCAGTCCGCCGGTTTTGTCCAGCTTGATATTGACCATTTCATAACGCCCATGCAGCGCTTTCAGGCTGCTACGGGTATGACAGCTCTCATCGGCGCAGATCGGCAGCGGATGGATAAAATTTTCCAGCGCAGCATCATCCTGCGCCGGAAGCGGTTGTTCCAGCATCGCGACCCCCAAATCGGCTAACAGCTGGCAGCGCGCCGCCAGCCCTTCCGCCCGCCAGGACTCATTGGCATCGACAATTAAGGTCGCCTCCGGTACTGCCGACCGAATCGCCACCATACGTTCGCTGATCAGGCGATCGTCCAGCTTCACCTTCAGCAGCCTGGCTCCGGCTTCCCATAGCGCCGCTGCGCTGGCCGCCATTTGTTCCGGGCTACCAATCACGACGGTCTGTGCGGTGGCAATTGTCGTCGGCAACGCCACGTTAAGGGTTTCCGTCAGCGTTTGTTGCTGCTGGCGTGCCTGGAGATCCCACAGCGCACAGTCAACCGCGTTGCGTGCCGCACCTGCCGGGAGCAGTTTTTGCAGCGCTTCCCGGGTCAACCCCTTTTCCAGTTGCGGGACAATGCTCATGATCTGTGCCATTACGGAGGCATCACTTTCCCCGTAACGCGGATAGGGCGTGCACTCACCAATCCCTTTCACACCCTCTTCTTCCAGTTCAACCACCACGACACGCGCCTCACTGCGGCTGCCACGGGCAATCACAAAAGGGGTATGTAACGGCCAGGCTTCCTCGTATACCTTCACAGAACGCATTTTTTCTCCTTAAGCAATGACGTGGTGGTTTGTGCGCTTCACCGAAATAGCGTTTGCCGTGTTATCGGCTGTTGGCATAAACTAGCTGTGACGTTAACTATATGTAAACAGGAAGATAACCATGTCACAAACCGTTCATTTCCAGGGCAACCCGGTTGCAGTCGCCAACTCCATTCCTCAAGCGGGTAGCAAAGCGCAGCCTTTTACCCTCGTGGCAAAAGATCTGTCTGACGTCGCACTGAGCCAGTTTGCTGGCAAACGCAAAGTCCTGAACATTTTCCCGAGCATCGATACCGGCGTTTGCGCCGCATCGGTACGTAAGTTTAACCAACTGGCCACCGAAATCGACAATACCGTGGTGCTGTGTGTTTCTGCCGATCTGCCGTTTGCCCAGTCCCGCTTCTGTGGCGCTGAAGGTCTGAGCAACGTTATCACGCTGTCCACGCTGCGTAACGCTGAATTCCTGAAAAACTACGGCGTTGAAATCACCGAAGGCCCGCTGAAAGGTCTGGCTGCGCGTGCGGTCGTCGTTCTGGATGAAAATGACAACGTCATCTTCAGCCAACTGGTGAATGAAATTACCAACGAACCTGACTATGCCGCTGCGCTGGAAGTCCTGAAAGCGTAAGGTCCCCGTCATACAAAAATGCCTCCATTTCGGAGGCATTTTTTTACTCTTCGCCCTTCTTCTGATTCAGGCCATATTCACGCAGCTTATTCGCAATCGCGGTATGGGAAACCCCCAGGCGTTTCGCCAGCTTGCGGGTACTGGGATAACTGCGGTAAAGCTGGGTTAACACTGAGCGCTCAAAACGGCTGGTGATATCATCCAGCGACCCCTCCATCGCATCTTCACCTACCGCAACCGTCGTCGCATCGTAGTCAGGCAGCAAAATATCCTGCGGCCGCAGCTCGTAACCTTCAAGCTGCGTCAGCGCCCGGTAGATGGCGTTTTTCAGTTGACGCACGTTGCCGGGCCAGCCGTAACGGGTCAATATCGTACTGAGATCGGCAGCCAGTTTAGGACGCGGCACGCCCTGCTCATCGGCGAAACGCGCCACAAACAGTTCAGTCAGCGGCATGATGTCCTGTGGACAATCGCGCAGCGGCGGCAGATTCAGCGTCAGCACGTTAAGGCGATAATAGAGATCTTCGCGAAACAGCCCTTTCTGCACCAGTTCAACGAGATTCTTTTGCGTCGCACAGATCACGCGCACATCGACATGTACCTCATGATCTTCCCCCACCCGACGAAACGTACCGTCATTGAGGAACCGCAGTAGCTTGGTCTGCATGCGCGGCGACATTTCACCAATCTCATCAAGCAGCACCGAACCGCCGTTTGCCTGCTCGAAGAAGCCTTTTTTGCCTTCTGGCGCATGACCAAACAGTTCGCTTTCCACCGCATCTTCAGGGATCGACGCGCAGTTGAGCGCCAGATACGGTTTGCCCGCGCGCGGGCTGGCCTGGTGACAGGCATACGCAAACAGATCTTTACCGGTGCCGGTATCGCCGGTAATCAACAGCGGCGCACTCAGCATCGCCAGTTTGCGCGCCTGTTCGACAACATGCTTCATTTTGCCGCTGACGGCGATGATTTGGCTAAAAGCGCTGACATCCTGGGTTGCCAGATTCTGCAACTGACGCCCCATCCGGAGTGTTGAACGCAGCATGACCACCGCACCGGTGAGCATGGTTTCGTCAGTTTCCCCTTGCAGATAAACCGGCGTGATTTCCATCAGGAAATTCTGCCCGTTGATTACCACATGTTCGTTATGGGACGCCTGCGGATTGCCTTCCAGCCAGCGCTGGAAGTTAAAACCGTTGATCAGTTGTGCAGCGGTATGGTTGCGCATCCGCTCCGGGTTAAGCGCAAACAGCTGGCAGCTTGCCGGGTTTGCCATCTCAATCTTGCTTTTCAGATCCAGCGACAGAACAGGTTCAGGCAGCGCCTCAAGCAGCGCGCTGAGCGCGAGGTGCTCCCGCTCTGACGGCATCCATGGCACAGTGCGTACATCGGTGACGCCTGCAATGCGGCGAATTTCCGCCATCAAACTGCTGAAGTTAGTGAACTCCAGTTCAGCAAAGTTAAGGTAGATTCGCCCGATGGGGTCAATCTCGATACCGCGCAAATCGATGCTGCGTAGCACCAGTAAATCAAGTAATTCGCGAGTCAGACCAAGTCGGTCTTCACAAAAGACTTCCAGACGCATGGGGGAACCTTCAACTGAATAATGAGCTATAGATATGATGATAAGCCAGGAATGGGGAACCAGGAAGGATTCTGTCAACAAATATTGACAGCATGACGGAAAAACAGGCGTTTCGGCGTAAAGTTACGCGGTCAACGCCTGTGATTAGATTACTTTTCTCGCGGGGATCCGTTTTTCTGCAACGTCTCTTTGAGCTGCCCGATCAATTGACGCCGGAAATCACCCAGGCGCGGTTTGTCATCGTCCAGCCACGGCAACGGGCGGCAAAGCTCCATCGCTTTGATCCCCAGTCGTGCGGTTAACAACCCCGCGCCGATCCCCTGCGCGGCTCGGGTCGACAGGCGCGCCGCGAGATCCTGCGACATCCAGTCCATCCCCACTTCCCGCACCAGTTCGCTGGCTCCGGCAAAAGCGATGTTGAGCAACACCAGTCGGAACAGACGCAAACGGCTGTAATAGCCCAGCTCTATCCCGTACAGCGTGGCGATGCGGTTAATTAGTCGTAAATTGCGCCAGGCAATAAATGCCATATCCACCAGCGCCAGCGGACTGACTGCGATCATCAGCGTCGACTCCGCCGCCGAACGGCTGATTTCTCGCCGCGCCTGAGCATCCAGCACCGGCTGAACCAGATGGGCGTAAAGACTGACCACTTCGCGATCGTTCTGCGTTTCGTGAATCGAGGCATACCAGCGCTGCAACGCCGGGTGCGACTGGTCGATTCCGGCCTGCTGCGCCAGTTTCTCACAGAAGGCCCGTCCTTTGCCGGCACCGTGGCTATGCAGCAGGTCACGCGCTTCATCGCGCTCGTGAGCACGCTGACGTAAACGCCACAGACGTCGCCATTCGGTTGCCACCGATCCGACTCCCGCCCCAATAATCAGCGCCCCGGCCGCGCAACCGCCGAGCGCCACCCAGTCCTGGGTTTGCCAGGCGTTCATTGTCCACTGAACACCTTGTCCCACCACGCTTACGCCGAACAGCGCCAGGCCGCCCATCACCATCTTGCGCCACAGACTGCGCTTCGGGCGTAGCGCCGCGTCAATCACCGCTTCGGCTTGTCCCTCTTCTTCCAGCGGTTCATCAACGGTGGCCGGGGCAAAGGACTGAGCTTGCGTCTCGCTAAACGTTTGTTGCGCTTTAAAAGCCGGGCTCTGCTCGACGTCAAGCGGACCAGCGAAATCAATCCGCGGTTTTATCGGTTCGCTCATCGCAATTTATCTCCTATTAAAAACTCCAGCGCGGCATCCAGGCGAATGTGCGGCAGCGGCTTATCGACGTCCATTTTTTGCGGTCGAAATGCTTCAAACTGAAATCCCTGGCGGTCCCAGAACGCCTGTCCCGGCAGACGTGCCGGCACTTCACCGGGGTAGACCGTCAGCGGAGAGCCATCGCTTAAGCGATTCCCGCGTAGCGCCGGGATCTTCTCACCGTTCACGTCAATCAGCCCGCTGGTGGTAGCCTGAACGGAGGCCAACCCCAGACAATCCATGCTAATTCCTTCAAACGCGGCGTTCTGCCAGGCATCCTGAATCAACTGTTGCAGCAGCGACACCATATTGGCGTGCTGATCGATCGTCACATGATCCGCTTTGGTGGCAGCAAACAGCAGTTTGTCGATCACCGGTGAAAACAGCCGACGGAACAGCGTACGCTGACCGTAATGGAAACTTTGCATCAGTTGGGTTAAGGCAAGACGCATGTCGTTGAACGCCTGCGGCCCGCTGTTGAGCGGTTGCAGGCAATCCACCAGCACAATCTGACGATCGAAGCGCAGAAAATGGTTCTTATAAAACCCTTTCACCACTTTTTCACAGTAGTAGTTAAAACGCTCACGCAGCATCCCGGCGTTGGTGTGTTTATCCGCCTGAGCCAGTCTGGATTCCCCCCACGCCTCCACATCCGGCCAGGGGAAGAATTGCAGCGCCGGTGCACCCGCCATATCGCCGGGCAGGACAAATCGGCCCGGCTGGATAAAGTGAAGCCCCTGCTGTTTACACTGATGCAGGTATTCCGTCCACGCCGCCGCGATATCAGCCAGGCGGTTTTCATCAGCAGTGGCTAGCGGATCCAGCCCTTGTGTCAGTTGTCGCCATTTTGCCGACCATTCCGCCCGCTGCCCGGTGAGCAACCCGGTCATCTGCCGCGACCAGCTCAGATAATCCTGCGCCAGCATCGGCAGGTCGAGCAGCCATTCGCCGGGATAATCGACAATTTCCAGGTACAGCGTCGACGTCTCTTTGAAGTGACGCAACAGGGAATCATTGGATTTATAGCGCAGCGCCAGGCGAATTTCGCTGACCCCACGGGTGGGCGTCGGCCACGTCGGCGGATCGCCATACAGTTGGGCCAGCCCTTCATCGTAGGTAAAGCGAGGAATGCCAAAATCTCGCTGGGGGACACGTTTCACCCCGAGCAGGCGCTCCTCACGCACCGCGCTGAGCAAAGGCAGTCGCGCCCCGGCATGAATATTGAGCAACTGGTTAACCATCGCCGTGATAAATGCGGTTTTTCCGCTCCGGCTCAGCCCCGTGACCGCGAGGCGCAAATGCCGGTCAACACCGCGATTAACCAGCGCATTGAGTTCAGTGGTGAGTCTCTTCATCGCCATCCCGTTATGCCTGAAGACCAGAAAAAAGTATAACGCATCCCTCTAATATAGGGGCAGGTCGTTGATTTTCAATCGGGTTGTGTCGAGTGGGATGTTCACCCGACTGACCCCGTTAAGGGAAAACAGGACAGGCTGAAATAAAAGTATGCTAATGAGCTAAGCAGCGTTCAAAAGCCGAGCGAACACTTTCATAGCATGCTCTTGAACGCATCAACTGCTCCCAGATCGAGTTATGACCCGCCCCATCGATCGTGAGTAGTGTCTTTTGGCAGGCCAGCGCTGCCGACGAGACCAGTTTTTTCGGTATATCGGCAGGGATGATGGTGTCATTTTCGGCAGCGATAACCAACAAATCACCGGTAAATTCAGCGGCGATGGCCCACGCATCCGTCGCGTCCCAACTGCGATCCTGGCGTATGATGGCCGAAAAATCGGGGCCAAATTTAACCGGATACGCAGGCGTTGCATAGACACCTGGCACCATCAGAATCAGCGAGCGCAGCGGAACCATTTTACTGAGTTGAAGCGCATTGTACGCCCCCATGCTGACGCCCACACAACCGGTAAAAATCTGCCCCTGATAATCCATCACCGCCGTTGCCTGTTGGGTGCGGCTCAACAACGAGGAATCGCGAATGTCGCCGCCGGTTTCTCCATGACCTAAAAAATCGAATATCGTCGTTCCAAAACCTGACTCATCCAACATAACGCGATACTTGTGGAAAATGGTTCTGTCTTTCCCGCCGCCGTGTAGCATCAGGACATGTCCATTGCGGCCAAACGTACTTTCAGCGTAAAGCGTTTCGCCCTGAAAAGGGACCAGGAAAGAGTGGCTTTGCATCATGAGCGTCGCATTATTAAAGGATGGGATATCAGGTTTTATCAAACCCGATAACTTCATGCAATGGTCTGCAATCAATCTGCCGCGCCAGGTTCGGGCTGCCACAGAAATGCTGATTCATGAAGTTCATTGCTACACGGCACAATCCACCGCGCTGTGTTGTCAACCGCAGACTAACTCCCTAAGATGTATAGTATTAACTCTCCGATGGAGTTGCAGGAGTATGACCCCCACTATTTATGATATTGCTCGCGTGGCGGGTGTGTCGAAGTCGACGGTCTCGCGCGTATTAAACAAGCAAACCAATATCTCACCGGAAGCGCTGGAAAAAGTGCAGCGCGCTATTGATGAACTGCAGTATCAGCCGAATAAACTGGCCCGCGCCCTGACCTCATCCGGGTTTGACGCCATCATGGTGATTTCAACACGCTCGACCAAAACAACTGCTGGTAACCCCTTCTTCTCTGAAGTTTTGCACGCCATTACCGCAAAAGCAGAGGAGGAAGGTTTCGACGTGATCCTACAAACGTCACGTAGTACTGAAGACGATCTGCAAAAGTGCGAGAGCAAAATTAAGCAGAAGATGATCAAAGGCATTATCATGCTTAGTTCGCCCGCAGATGAGACTTTTTTCGAGCGTCTGGATAAATATGATATTCCAGTGGTGGTCATCGGTAAGGTAGAAGGTCAATACACTCACGTTTACTCGGTCGATACCGATAATTATCGTGACAGTATTGCACTGACTGATGCCCTGATTGACAGCGGCCATCAGAATATTGCCTGTTTGCATGCGCCGCTGGAATACCATGTTTCTGTTGATCGCGTAAATGGCTATAAGCGCAGTCTGGCGACGCATCAACTGGCAGAGAATAAACGCTGGATTATTGATGGTGGCTATACGCACGAAAGTGCGCTGGAAGCGGCGAGAGCATTATTAAACCAGCACCCCTTACCGGATGCTGTTTTTGCCACCGACAGCATTAAGATCCTCAGTTTATATCGCGCAGCGTCGGAGAGAAAAATTGCCATTCCGCAGCAGCTGGCGGTCGTCGGTTACAGCAACGAAATGCTCTCTTTTATTCTCACCCCTCCGCCCGGCGGCATTGACGTCCCGACACGTGAACTCGGCGAGCAAAGCTGCGATCTGTTGTTTAAGCATATTGCCGGGAAAACTGACGCTCGCTCCATCACCGTCGAAACCCGTATCTCTCTGACCGCATCTCTGGCCTGAGCGAATGGCTGCCCGTAATTGACACGGGCAGCCAAGGCTATCAGAAGGCGTAGTTAACGCCTATGCCCGCATAATGGAACCGGTCACTGTCACCTTCATCGTGATCTTCCCACTCATAGGCGTATTCCAGCGTCATCGACAAACCATTCTGGAAATCATAGGCATACTGTAATCCGAGACGGTTGAAGTCATGACCTTCACGCTCCGGATCGTCTCGCCAGTCCCAGTTTGACCACCGATCCAGACCTATACGGGTATAGGGTGTCAGCGTGGTATTGCCCAGCGAAATCGGTAAATAGGCGCGAATTTCCTGAGTAGAAAACTCGCCATTATTACGATGTTCAGCAAGGTTGAAACCGCGCTCCAGATAGTAATTTACCGTCAGTCCCACCGTTTCATTAAAGGAATAATTCAGGCCCGTTTCGCTTTCGACACGACTGTCTGAATAGCCGGTGGTACTCAGATCGTTGACGAATTGATACATCGCCAGCCATCCGCTAAAGCGCAAATCATCCGTGAGCTTCACATTCCAGTCCGGCGCCACTTTCCAGCGCTGCATATTTGCGGTGTCTTTGCCCGCTTCATTCACATAGTGATAGCCGTAGTTACGAAAGCCACCCGTCAAACCAAAACTGAAATCATCACTTTCCAGGATCTGATAGTGAACTTCCAGTTCCGGGCGATCAAACCAGGTACCGCGTTTGCCAGCACTATAGTCAACCGGGCCTTCCTGATAATAGGCCAGGGATATTCTCCACGGACCGTTCGAGGCATTAAAATAGACAGACGGTTCAGCAAGTCCGTCCATATCTTCGCCGTAACCTTCAACGTTTTCAATTTCGTACATGGCACCAATATTAAAATGCCAGTCTTTATTATCGGCAGCCTGCGCGCAGGCCATCCCAGCGCATATCAGCAGCGCTGAAGAGGACAGTAAGGTTTTCATTTTTATTCCTTGTTAAAGTACAGATAAATAAAATATCGCGAAAGCCAGGGGGCCACGCCCCTGGAGTTATTTATTGTTAAATAGCGAATTCCGTCTCTACGTCAAAGAAATGGCATTTCGCCATATCAAAATGGATGGTGATATTGTCTCCTGCATAATAGTCATTAACAGACCCGGCACGGACCACCAGCTCGTGCCCCCCAATCGTGCTGTACAACATAAATTCTGCGCCGGTCAGTTCCGCCACGCTTATTTTTGCTGTCACGCTATTCTCTTCTTGTATTCCAGGGTGAATATCCTCCGGGCGGATCCCCAGCACGACAGCTTTATGTTCATAACCCTTCGCTTTTAATATCCGTAATTTGTCTTCCGGAAGGGTTAATTTAAGGGTTTCCGTAACAAATTTATTTCCGTCAATCGCACCACGGATAAAATTCATTGCCGGAGAACCGATAAAACCTGCAACAAACATATTTGCGGGATGGTTATAAACCATTTTGGGCGCTCCAACCTGCTGGACGATCCCATCTTTCATGATCACAATCCGCGTCGCCATGGTCATGGCTTCTGTCTGGTCGTGCGTGACGTAAATCATGGTGGTATTCAACTTCTGGTGTAGTTTGCTGATCTCTGCGCGCATCTGGACACGGAGTTTAGCGTCGAGATTAGAGAGCGGCTCATCCATCAGAAACACGCCCGCTTCACGCACAATGGCCCGGCCCAGCGCAACACGCTGGCGTTGCCCGCCCGACAATGCGCCAGGTTTGCGCTTGAGGTACTCCCGTAAACCAAGAATCTGCGCTGCCCAGTTGACGCGTTCGTCAATAACGCCGGGATCAATCTTTTGCATCTTCAGACCGAACGCCATGTTGTCATAGACACTCATGTGCGGATACAGCGCGTAGTTCTGGAAGACCATTGTAATATTGCGCGCCTTTGCGGGCACATCATTCATCCGCTTACCATCGATCAACAGTTCGCCCGCGCTGATCTCCTCAAGTCCCGCAATCATTCGTAGCGTGGTTGATTTTCCGCATCCCGACGGGCCGACAAACACGATGAATTCTTTGTCTTCAATTTCCAGATTGAAGTCTTTAACCACATGCACCTGGTTGTCATAAATTTTCTGTATATGCTGCAACGAAAGCTGTGCCATGTTGATTCCTTTACTTGTCGAGTTGCCAGAAAGCCGATAAGCGCGGCCACGTCAAAAATTCCGTTGTCGGAAGCAGCAAATCTGCGCCGGTTAAGGTGGATCCAATACCCACCGAACGCATTCCGCTGGCGTTAATCGCCTCAATCCCCGCCTGCGCATCCTCTATTCCAATACATGCCCGCGGATTAACGTGCAGACCGTTGCACGCCGCGAGAAAAATCTCCGGATCCGGTTTAGAACGGCGGATCAGCGCGGCATTGGCGCAAAAATCGAATAACGATGTCATTTGCAACGCCTGTAAGATCGCGGGCGCATTCAGTGACACTGACGCCAGTCCGGTTTTTATCTGTTCCGTACGCAGCGTAGTCAGCAGTTCCTTAATTCCCGGCAGTACCGCCTCCGGCGTCAGTGAGCGCAGCGAGTCAACATAAAGCGCATTTTTACGCGCGGCGATCTGCTCCCGTTCCGCCTGGGTGAATACCCCTTCTTTTCCACCGTGACGCAAAATACGCAGCAGCGACTCACCACGACTGATCCCTTTCAGGCGATCGTTGAACACCTCATCAATCACGATTCCCAATTCAGCAGCCACCTCTCGCCAGGCAAGAAAATGCAGATGTGCCGTATCGGTAATGACCCCATCAAGATCAAACACTATTGCCTGTGGTTTCATTCTTTTCCCCTTTCCGTGGTAGCGGTCCCAAAAACAGGCAAAATCATGTCAGGAAATGCGAGTTTGTATTCACCGTCAATAATGATTGGCTTTGCATTAAGCCACAGCGTAACCGGTCGTGAACTGCTTATCGTCACGTGACTTTTGCTGAGCGAAATCATCATCTCGCTTCCCTGCCAGTACAGAGGGAACGTCAGTTTTTTCCATCCCTCTGGCAGCGCCGGATCGAGGTGCAGTGCACCGTTACGTACGCTCAGCCCCGCAAATCCCTGAATCGCCCCCAGCCAGATGGCCCCCGTTGCCGCCGCGTGGATACCGTCGTCGCAACTGTGCGGATCGTCGCCAAGATCGATCTGCGCGCCTTCATGCCAGAACTGATAACCCTGTTCTGGGTTGCCACAGCGTGCCGCCACGGTCCCGTGGATCGCTTTACTTAAAGAGGAATCATGTATGGTGCGCGCTTCGTAGAAATGGAGATTGTTGAGGCAAACTTCCGCTGTGAACAACTCCGGGAGCATATAGGTCAGCATCACCACATCCGCTTGCTTCAGAATTTGCAGTTCATTGACTTCCACCCGCGAGTAATCCAACAGGATCGTCTGCTTGCCCGCCGTTGTCTTGTACGCGCTCAGATCAATAGCCGGTTTGCTGAGAAACGTATCATCCTGCGGTAAAATGCCATCTGCCAGAACCTCTGGTCGCCATAAGAACTGGAGAAAATGCTCGGCACGATGAATAAACGCGTCGTCCGTGCAACCATAGCGACGGGCAAAATGCAGTGCCTGCTCGACGTTGTAATACGCCATATAGTTAGTGAAGGCGTTATTATTCACGTGTTCGGTGTATTCATCCGGGCCAATGACATCATGGATCTCAAGTCGTCCCTTCACTTCCGTTGTACGGCTCAGCCAGAACCGTGCCGTTTCCAGTAAAAGCGTTAGTCCTTCATGGGACATAAATTGCTCATCGCCTGTGACCTGCCAGTACGCCACAACGGCCCAGGCAATATCGGCCACCAGATGATGTTCCGCCTGCGCAGAAGCCACCTTCTGACGCAATCCGGTTCGAATGTTGATCGCCGCGAACTCCGGCGTCTCTTCATCACCGCTGCGCGCGCTTTCCCACGGAAACAGCGCCCCCTGCCAGCCGTTGATTCGCGCTTTTTCCCGCGCCCCGGCCAGATTATGCCAACGGTAGCGCAACAAATTCCGCGCGACGTCAGGGTAAGTGAACAGATGAAAAGGAAGCAGAAAGACTTCGGTATCCCAGAAAACGTGTCCTTTATAACCTTCACCGGTCATCCCCTTCGCGCCGATGCTACAACGCTCATCATGGGCAGGCGTCATAATCCGTAAATGATACAGGGCGAAGTCCAGCGCACGCTGATCGTCTGCGTTTACGCTATTCACTTCTACTCGACAATGCTGCCACCAGCGCTGCCAGTTGGCGGCGGATTGCGCCAGTAACGCGTCATAACCCAGCCCCACGCAGGCATTCAGGTGCAGAATCCCCTTTTGCCCCCAGCTTTCCAGTGAGACATCGCACTCTGTGGTCCAGTCCACCCACGTGAGTTTTTCCAGTGTCAGGCATTCCCCTGCTTTCATCAACGAGCTGGTGTGCTGCATCAGCCGCCGTTCTTTTGCTGTAAAGCAGGACTGCGCATCACCGTTGACGCGGCAATGTGTGGAAACAGCGACATGACTTCGACCATCCTGAGTGGTGTAAATCCCTTGCAGGAGATGTTGGCCGAACACCCGCAACTGCGTTTCATCCAGATGCTGGCGACCATGGTTGGTGATTGTTGCGTCAATGCCGGTCGATAACGCAATTATGGCATCGCTGTCGAGCGGGGTAATCGACAACGTCGTCGCCAGGAGTGGCAATTGCTCTGCTGAGACAAAGCGTCGACTCTCAATGGCGAAACGCGCCCCGTCAGGCGCACGCCAGATCAGCGAACGCGTTAACTCGCCGGTAGCGAAGTCGATCTCTCGCTGCCAGCTTTCGAGAGTTCCGCTGAGCAACGAGAAAAGCTCACCATTCAGGAAGATGTCGACGCCAATAACGTCCGGAAGGTTCACCCGTTCATTGATTTCCCCCTTCCCGGACCGGTGATACAACCCGGCCAGATACATCCCACGCGTTTGATGGGTATAAGCTTCTTCGTGGCTGGCTCGACACCCCAGGTAACCATTACCTGTCGCCAGTAGTGAGGCATATTTATTCAGGCTGTGCGGACAAAAACCCGATTCGGATAACGTAACTGGCTTGCTCATAATTCAACACACATCCCTGTTTCTGCAGACTGATACAGCGCCGCCACCAGTTGCTGGATCAGCCATCCCTGTTCGGCGTCCGCGATAATGACCGGCTCACCGCGAACATGATTCACGAAAGCTTCCATACTGCGAAAATGACGCTGATCGTCTGCACATTCGCGGGCAAATAGCGTCTCCAGTTCGCCGCCCTTATCGGTATAGACCTGCGCCGGGAACAGCGTTGCCCCCGCTTTGTCACCACAAAAATTCACATTCATGATGGATTGTTCGGGGATATTCAACGCAAAGGAGGTTTCAAGACGCAGAATGCTGCCGTTGTGGAACTCGACGGTGCCAAACAGAGAATCCTCTACGGTATAGGTCGTCGGATCCCACTCACCGAACTGGCCACAATTTTTCTGTGTGCCAATTTTCTGAAAACTGTGGGCCCAGACCCGTTTCACCATTGGGAACCCCAGCACATACATCGCAGCATCCAGCATGTGAATACCAAGATCGATCAGCGGCCCGCCGCCCTGCAGCGCTTTATTGGTAAAAACCCCCCATCCGGGAACGCCGCAGCGACGCAGCGCTCTGGCGTTGGTCATGTAGATTTCACCGAGAACGCCCGCCATGACCTGCTCACGCAGTAACTGCGTATCCAGCGCGAACCGATGATGGAAATCATAAGCCAGTACTTTACCCATACGACGCGCGGTATTACGCATCTCCAGCGCCTGATCCGGGGTCATCGCTGGCGGTTTCTCACACATCACGTGACAACCGGCCTCCAGTGCCAGCAAAGTATGCTGGTAATGAAAACGATTCGGTGAACAGATGCTGACGATATCGGGCTTTACCTTCTGAAGCATCGCCTGCGGATCGTCCCAGACCTGCGCATTACCGTATTTATCTGCCAGCGTTTGCGCCTGAGAACGGCGGCTGTCACAGACAGCCACCAGTTCCAGATCCTCGCGGGTGCAGTAGTACGAAGCATGAACTTTATCCGCTACCTGTCCGGCGCCAATGATGGCAACACGAAGCGGAGAACGAGTCATTGCACTTTTCACGGCAACCTCTTAGCAGGTACGCAACCAGGCCAATGACTGACGGTAGGCTTCCGGCAGATTTTCTGCCCGCACCCGCCCTTCATACACCACGTAGCCCTGATAGTTATCTTCGCGCAACTGATTAAACAGCATGCTGAAGTTCAGGCTGCCGCTGCCCGGTTGATAGCGATGATTATCCGCGATATGCACATGTCCCAGCAGATCGCGGTTATCGTGCAGCGCCTTCGCCATATCATCTTCTTCGATATTCATGTGGTAGAAATCGCCGATGATCTGTACGTGCTTCAGATTGTTTTCCACAATGTACCGACGCGCATCCGCCAGCGTGTTGATCATATGATCCTGATAACGGTTAAGCGGCTCGAGATATACGGTGGTACCGGTACGTGCTGCCACACTGTCAAGGTAACGTAGCGAGTCGCTGACTGCTTTGCGATCGCCAGCCAGACTGCGCGGCGAGGTCATTGGCGGTAGACGGAAGGTAAACATTCCCCATGCCGCAGGCACAATGATGCCCTGCCCACCCACTTCCGCCAGCGCTTCAAGAATGCGTTCGATCTGCTGTAATCCGTTCAGACGACGCTCTTCGATGAAATCGCCGATCCAGCCATCATAACCACCACAGGCGGTCGTGACTGGCAGACCCGTTTCTTTAATGGCAGCCTTGACTTCATCAAGGTGATTAACCAGCAATTTGCCGTCGATCTCAAAGCCATCAAAACCCATCTCTTTGATATAGCGAAACTTCTCCAGAATATTTTCCGGGAAAAATGCCTGATTCTGTGTGCCGATTTTCATTGCTCGTCTTCCTTTACGCTTAAAATGTGACGCCCATTTTGATGCTCTGTTCCGGATGTCTGTCGACATACTGCATATAGCTTTCCGGACTAGCCGCAAAGGTCACCACCGGGTCGATAAGATCCTCACAGTTAAGATAACCATTCATCAGCAGTTCCCAGCAGGTCTCCTCAATACGTTTGCGACTCCAGCGCGGATAGTCCGGGTTCGGCTCGCTGCACGCGCGCGAGAAGACAATTCTGGCGTTATTGAAATGGGCTTCGCGCCCGAGATTGAAACCTTCGGCAAAGGGTTTGGCAAACGCGACATAAGAGATAGTGCCGCCATAAGCCAGCCCACGTAGCGCGGACTGCAACGCGTCGGCATAGCCGCTGGTTTCGATGATGACATCCGCCCCCTGCTTACCGGTCAGCATTTTGATCTCTTTACCGACATCAGTACCCATCGGATTCAGGCAGAAATCCGCGCCGTGGCGGCGAGCGATATCACAACGATGGGCGATCGGATCGATGCCAATGACTACCGACGCGCCAGCTTTCTTTGCCAACTGGACAGCTATCTGCCCAATCGCGCCAAGACCAACGATGACGACGAAATCACCTACCCGCACGTTGGCATCACGCACGCCGCTCATCGCAAACTGAGCCGGGTCGTAGCACACCGCGTTTTTCCAGCTCGCCCCCTGCGGCATCTTGCGGAGTTTGTAGTTATTGACGCCGTTAATAATGACCGTTTCGGCTAAAGGGGCGTAACCACAGACGCTATCACCAATGGCATAGTCAGTGACGTCGCTTCCGCACTCGATAATGTCGCCAACGACCATATTGCCGAGCTGGAACTTGCCAAACTCAATACCGCGCGGCGCGTCTTTCGCACGCGGCATAAACATTTGCCATTCGCTATTAAAATCTTCATCAATAAACGGACTGGCGGCGCGAAAATCCACCACTTCCGTACCGTGTTTCGGTGCGCCAAACCGCACGCGAATTTTCACCTCATTCGCCATGACAGCGCGATCGTCATACTCTACCAGCGCCGCGACGCGCGGTTCTGTTGCGACTAACTTCTTCATTTACCACTCCTTGTTTAAACTGGCCGCTTTAGCCCTTCACGCCACCCGCGGTCAAACCACTCTTAATAAACCGTTCCGAAAGTGCATACATAATGACAACCGGTAATGCCGTCACCAGCGACGCCGCCATCATCCGCCCCCAGATATAATCCGGCGTACTGAACAGGGTGTTCAGGCCCACTGGCAACGTGAAATTGCTGGCGCTGGAAAGAAAGATCGAGGCGAACAGATAATCGTTCCAGGCCACCATAAAGCAGTAGACAAAAACCGATACCAGTCCGGACATCGCCAGCGGCACGGTAATACGAAAGATGATTTGCAGGCGATTCAGCCCATCCATCATCGCTGCTTCTTCAATCTCATCCGGAATCGTGTCGAAATAACTTTTCAGCATGAATACGGCGGTCGGCAACGTCTGGGTGACCATGGTGACAATCAAGGCCATTTCTGTGTCGTAAATGCCCAGCGCGGTAATGATTTTGAACAGCGGGACCACCAGCAAAATACCGGAGAACATGTAGACGGTGTAAAAACTGGCATTGATGGTCATCCGCCCTTTAAAACGCAGTCGGGACAGCGCGTAGGCACCGAGCGTGCCCAGGAATACCGCCACCACTGATGACACAACGGAGACCAGCAGGCTGTTACGAAAGTAATCAATAAACGGAAAAATCAGTGGATTAAAAATGTCGATGTAATGCTCAAGCGTCCACTCTTGCGGCAGCAATGTCGGGTGCAATGAAATCGCTTCTTTCGCGCTTTTGAACGACGTCATTAACATCACAAAAAAGGGAAACAATGTGATGATCAAAAACACAATCAGGCCACAATAAAAGCCCACGCGTCCGAGTCTGCGTTTATTTGTTGCCATTGAGGTTCACCCTATTTCTGGTCAGTAAAATGACGGCGAAAATAATGATAAAAAGCACGACGGAAATGGCTGCAGCTTTACCTAAATCATTAAAAGCAAACGCTGTTTTGTAGAGATACACCCCGAGAATGTCGACCTTTGTCGTCAGCAGATACACATCGGCAAACATATAAAACATCCAGATGGTACGCAGGGTAACCACCGTCGCCAGGACCGGCATAATGGCGGGCAGCGTGACGATACGAAAACGCTGCCAGGCATTCGCGCCATCCATTTCGGCTGCTTCATAGAGCGATTTATCGATGGTCTGCAAAATTGCCAGAAACGAAATAAAGGCGTACGGGAAATAGCGCCAGATGGCAAACAGCACCACCAGCACGAAACTGCTACCGGGATTGTCGAACCACAAGGGGGCCTGATCGTACAAATGCAGCAGATCGACTCCCAGATAGTTCACGATGCCGTATCCGCTGTTGAACATGTACTTCCAGGCAAAGACCAGCGAGATAGACGGCGTGACATAAGAGAGAATCACCAGTGAGCGCGCCGTCTTGCGTAACCGGAACTCGCGATTAAAGAACATCGCCACCCCGAGTCCGAGCACGGTACTGCCCGTCACCACCAGCGCGGTATACCAGACCGTCATCCACAACGAATGCCAGAAATCCGGATCGGAAAGGATGCGAACGTAATTCGCGACCCCAACAAATGTGGCGTTGATACGCGGATTCAGCGGCAGGCGCAGAAAGCTGATTTCAATATTCGATAGCATCGGCCATGCCACGAGGCCACCCAACAGAATCAAACTGGGTGCCAGCAATAGCATCGCAAAGGGCATATCGGAGCGACCGGAGAATAATCGGGCCATAACGACGTTCCTCTTACCCATCAACGCTGCCCTACCAGGGCATCCAGTTTTTGCTGGCTTTTCTGAAGCGTTGTCGGGAGATCGGCTTTGCCTACCGTCACGTTATGTACCGTCGTGCTTATCACGCCAGAACCGGTGACGTCCCCCATACGGGTGAAGTTCTTATCCCCTACCGCGCCAAAAACCTGAATATTCGGTAGCTCAGCAATGAGTTGTGCCGGGAGCTCACCTAACGCTTTAATCACGCTGTTGTTTTGCCAGGTTTGGGTTTTTACGACCTCCTTATTGACCGGCAACGCAGCGCCCGGCGACATCATTACCCAGTCAGCGATGTTGTCTGCCTGTTCCATAAACGCGACAAACTTCTCGGCTGCCGCCGTCTCCTCTTCTTTTTGCCCATTCGTGATCGTCAGTGAGGTCAACATGCCATAAACGGCCGCTGTCTTTTCGGTCGGAACCACAAAGCCCACGTTCTGGGGATCCCCTTCTTTAATTATCGCGGGGAGAATGTAGGTGGAATAAATCGCCATCGGCGCAGTACCATTCATAAAGGCATCTTTCACCTCCATGATGTCGTTAGAGCCCGGCATCGTGGTGGCGGCCAGATCGCGGTAATATCCCAACGCCTGATTCATTTCAGGCGTGTTGAACGTGATGTGGCCCTGGGCATTAAAGACGTTGGCATTATTGGATAAGGCAAACTGCGAGAAAGATTGCTCCGTCAGCACGCTTTCTGCGGTCGGCAGGGCAATGCCATATTTTTTAAGCGCCGGATCATAGAGTTTTTGCGCAGCGGCAAGCAACGTTTCCCAGTTTTTCGGTTCATCCAGTCCTGCCTGAGCAAGGATGTCTTTGCGATACCAGATACCGCCGATCCAGGCGCTCACCGGAACCCCTGTCCACGCGCTGCCATCTTCGGTACGAACGATGCGCAATACGCCATCGTAGAAGATATCTTCCCCGACCTTCTGAATGACGTTCGCCACCGCATCCCGATCGATTAACTGCTCTTTATCCATGACCTTGGCATAGTCATGACTGGTTTCGATCACTTCCGGTAGCGACCCGCTTCTCGCCAGCGTAATAACTTTGGTGTTATAGGCATCTTCTTCAACTGGAACCTGTTTAACACTGATATCCGGGTTCGCTTTTTCAAAGCGTTTAATCAGCGTGGTAATAACGGCCTGGCGCTCCTGTTCCACAGAAGAGTGCATAAACTCAATTGAAACATGGGCGGGTTTATCGTCCTTACAACCAGAAATCAGGGCGCAGGAAACCAGTGCTGATAACAGCACCATTTTAGTTTTGATCATCAGATATTCCTTTTTATTTTTTAATCCACATAACCTGCCAGGGTTGCAGTGTTAATGTCTCTCCGGAAACACTCACTCCGCTAATCAAATCAACGCCTGTATAAATACTGGCATCAATGATTTGTTGGCGATCGCTAAAATTAAAAAGTGCATTGATTTTTTCATGTTCATCGGCCGAGCGAATAATCCGCAGAACAGAAGGTGTCAGACAGCGAATATCAAACATGCTCTCGGGATGAAACGCCTTATTACCCCTGCGAATAACAATTAATCGGGACAACGCCTGATAAATCTCATGACGAAGAGAACCTTCAGTCATCAATTCCTGTTCAATTGATTTTTGCTCATATTTTTTTCGGTTAATAGCCCGGTTATAACCGTGTTTTTCGACGCCTTCGTAGTCATTGCGCGACCCCAGAATGCTCTGAATATAAATCGCAGGAACGCTAGGGAAGGTTAATAGCAGAACATGGGTGAGAATAAATTTGGCAAGGCGTTCTTCATCGCTGTCATCCTGATGGCCTAACGCATCCATCCAGGTCACATTTAATTCATACGGACTCCGGGTGCCATCTGGATTATTTTTCCAGTTCACTAAGGCCCCTTCTTTCTGCAGATCCGTCACCAGTGTCAGAATATCGTCTTCCGCTAACAGCCCGCGCAGTGGATTCAATCCAATGCCATCATGCGAAGCCAGAAAGTTGAACCAGGTGGTCTCTGTCGAAGGCAATGATAACGACTGCGCCCATTGGCACAGCACCCGGCAATCCTGGCGATGCAGGGAGTGCAGGACAAGTGGCGGCAAAGAGAACTGATAAACCATATGTGCTTCGTCATGCCCGTTACCCAGATAGGAAACATTGTCTTTGTGCGGGACATTGGTCTCAGTAATGATGACCGTGCCGGGGGCGACCTCATCTGATATCGCGCGAAATAACTTGATCAGTTGATGCGTTTTTTCCAGATGAATGCAGGTCGTACCCGGCGTTTTCCACATGTAGCCAACGGCGTCCAGACGTACATAATCGGCTCCGTGTTCCAGGTAGGTCAGCAGTACGTCAATCATGGCAAGTAGCACGTCCGGGTTACTGTAGTTGAGATCAACCTGGTCTTCGCTAAATGTCGTCCATAAATAACGAACGGATTTATCCTGCATGGTAAACGGTGTTAATAACGGCAATGCCCGTGGACGCGTTACGGCATGTAAATCAGTCTCTGGGTCCATCTCAATAAAAAAGTTTTCGTATCCAGGAGCTTGCCGCAAATAACGTTCAAACCAGTCACTTTTTGCTGACATATGATTGCAAACAAAATCAAACATCAAACAACAGGAGCGGTTTAACTCACGAATATCATTCCACTCGCCGGCTTCGGGAGACACCTGATAGTAATCAATAACCGAAAAACCATCATCTGATGACCAGGGGTAAAATGGCAAAAGGTGAACATGTGAGAATACCGAGGAAAACCAGCGCGTCCAGAACTGATTAAAGGTTGGCAGCGGTTTTTCTTTCTCGCTATGAAATTGATCGGCATACGTAATGAGCACCACATCACTTTCATCCCAATGAGGTTTACGCTTTTTATTAATAATCTTACGCGCCCTTTCCATGCGCAGTTTTAATGATCCATCGTGAAGCCCTGTCCATGTATCGCCATAGACGGCGCTGAGGCATTCCTTAATTTTTCGGTTCACTTTGTTTTTCCGTGGTAGCGGTCCCATGACAAAAAAGACTACTCTCGAGGAAATTAACTGTCAATGCAGTGAAAGAGGTTAAAAGCAGGAATTAATAGAATTTTAGCAGCTCAACAATCGATTTGTGAGCTGCCGCAAATTAATAACCAGGATGTGATTTAATTGTTAAATAGAAGACAATGGAAATTAACTTCCAGAATAATGTTTTGAAATTTTCGCCGCCATACGGCTTAAAAACGGTTCCAGAGCCAGCGCCAGCAACATTTTTAGCGGACGACGGGCGACGGATTTTACTGCCCACCCTGCGACACCCGCGGGGCCGTAGCGTAGCGCAGTCAGAAGCACCAGCTTACCTGCTATTTTCATACCGGGTTTTACCTTTTGCCCGGCGCGTTGCCAGCGATTATTCATCTCAGCTCTCTTAATGACTTACAATTGACGGAAACGGCTACGCAAAGTAAACGTGTCCGAGGTGACATAACGCTCCATTTCACGTAAGCGTTTCTCCCCCGCCGCCAGTTCTTTATCGACGATATCCAATAGCTCACCGCTGGACGGTTGCTGCTCGCCTGCGGCAAGGTTATCCGGCATCGGATCAAGCACAAATGCCAGAATGATGTAGACGACCAGGGTAAAAAAGGCCAGCCCGAAGAAGATCGACAACACCACTAAAATACGTACCAGTTTTACCGGCACATCCAGATACTGCGCGATCCCTGCGCACACGCCTCGCAGCATGCCCTGCTGCGGAATACGCCATAATTTTTTGTTCAGATCAATGCCGCCCATTAGCGATCCCTCCAGTTCGGATGTTCCGCATCGAGAATATCTTCCAGCGCCTGAATACGTTCACGCATGCGCTGCGCGTCATCGGTCAACTGAACTAAACGTTGCTGTTCGCTTTGCGATAATTCTCCGCGACTGGAACGGTTGCTGTAATGCAGCCATAGCCAAATCGGTAACACAAACAGCACGAAGATGGTTAACGGAATGGCCAGAAATAGCGCGCTCATGAGGTCTCCTTACAGGTGATGAGCGGCGGCGCGTTCGAGCGCCGCCAGGTATTATTATTGCTTGTCTTGCTGCATTTTGGCTTTCAGTTGCGCCAGTTGTTCGCTGATTTCATCATCCGCTTTCAGGTCGGCAAACTGCTGATCCAACGTTTTCTGTTTGCCAAAGTTGTGGCTTTCAGCTTCCGCTTCCATGTGGTCGATGCGACGCTCGAAAGATTCAAAGCGCGCCATCGCTTCATCCAGCTTACCGCTGTCCAGTTGACGACGCACGTCACGGGATGAGCTGGCGGCCTGATGGCGCAACGTCAGCGCCTGCTGACGGGCACGGGTTTCGCTGAGTTTGTTCTCCAGCTCGCCAATCTCTTTTTTCATGCGCGTGAGCGTATCGTCCACCAGCGTCACTTCATGCTCCAGATTGCCAATCAGATCGGTCAACTTCTGTTTTTCGATCAGCGCGGCGCGGGCCAGATCGTCCTTCTCTTTACGCAGCGCAAGCTCCGCTTTCTCCTGCCACTCTGCCTGCTGAGCCGTCGCCTGTTCGATGCGGCGTGATAACTGTTTCTTTTCCGCCAGCGCACGTGCCGAATTGGAACGCACTTCAACCAGCGTATCTTCCATTTCCTGAATCATCAGACGAACCAGCTTCTGCGGATCTTCCGCTTTCTCGAGCAGTGCGTTGATGTTGGCATTCACGATGTCGGCGAAACGAGAAAAAATACCCATAATTCTATCCTCACATTTTTCTGATGTCGGGCGATGCCCTGCTGATTCTCTAATACAATCCGCGTGCCAACTTTTTAAATTATTGATTTATATTGAGATTTACGGTTTTACCTCGACGAGAAAACAGGGTAAAGTGGTGAAATACACTAACATGTGGCGAAATTCATCATGGCAGAATACAAAGATAATTTGTTAGGGGAAGCCAACAGCTTTCTGGAGGTACTGGAGCAGGTTTCCCGCCTCGCACCGCTGGACAAACCGGTACTGATTATCGGCGAGCGCGGTACCGGTAAGGAACTGATTGCCAACCGTCTGCATTATCTCTCCTCTCGTTGGCAGGGGCCGTTTATTTCGCTTAACTGCGCGGCGCTGAATGAAAACCTGCTCGACAGTGAACTGTTCGGTCATGAAGCCGGGGCGTTTACCGGTGCGCAAAAGCGCCATCCCGGACGTTTTGAACGGGCCGACGGCGGCACGCTGTTCCTGGATGAACTCGCCACCGCCCCAATGCTGGTACAGGAAAAGCTGCTCAGAGTGATTGAGTACGGCGAGCTCGAGCGCGTCGGCGGCAGTCAGCCATTACAGGTAAACGTCCGTCTGGTTTGTGCGACCAATGCGGATCTTCCGTCGATGGTTAACGAAGGATCCTTCCGGGCAGATTTGCTTGACCGACTGGCGTTCGACGTGGTGCAACTGCCGCCGCTGCGCGAACGTCAGGCGGATATCATGCTCATGGCGGAACACTTTGCTATTCAGATGTGCCGGGAAATTCGTCTGCCGCTGTTCCCCGGATTTACAGCGTATGCCAGAGAGACGCTGCTTAACTACGCCTGGCCGGGAAATATCCGCGAATTAAAAAACGTGGTCGAACGTTCGGTATACCGGCATGGCACCAGCGAAACGCCGCTGGATGAGATTGTGATCGACCCATTTAAACGCCACGCGCCAACGCCCCCTGCCGCTGAAACCGCAGCAACGGGTCCTTCGCTGCCCCTCGATTTACGTGCGTTTCAGCAGCAACAGGAAAAAGAGCTGCTGCAAACCAGTCTGGAACAGGCAAAATTTAATCAGAAACGGGCGGCGGAATTACTCGGGCTGACCTATCACCAGTTGCGCGCATTGCTCAAAAAACATCAGATTTAGCGCTCGTGTTAAAGGGAGCTGTTATCACCTGGAGCTGACAATACGCTGGATGGATTGATTAAGCATTCTTATTATAAATTTCGATGTTGATTAATATTGCATTAGAAATAATTACAGAGTTTATTGCTTTTCTTGAGTAATGTTTCGTCTCCATTCATTTGCTATCAAAGGGAAAAAAATGAGTTGGGATAAACATGTCGCAGTAGAATACGCACGTAGACACGCAGGTAATTCACGTCAGAAAAAATGTGCACATTTTGTTTCTGAAGCAATACGAGCTGGGGGAGCAATCCTACACAACACTAACCACGCGAAAGATATGGCATCAAATTTATACGCAGCCGGGTTTCGCCCAGTGTCTGGTGAAGCACGAGAAGGTGATGTCGCCGTTATTCAGCCAATTCCAGGACATCCTTCCGGACACGCATGCATTTATGATGGACACGGCAACTGGTATTCAGATTTTAAACAGCACAGCATGTACCCTGGCTCAACGTGGAGTAAAGCCGGACCCGCTTATCAACTCTACAGACGGGACTGAGATGAAAAAAATTATTCTTACCGGACTTCTCATCAGCTCCTCAACATTTGCCAGCGTTTCCCCAATCGGGCCTGAAGCAGCGGCACTAAAATTTAATCACTGGTATATCGCACAGTTGTTGCAAGGGAAAGAGCCGCTAACTGATTATCGTGGTCTTGAGCCATATGTCACTGCCAATACCATTGCCGCCCTAAAGGCTTCAAATTCGGCAGACCCCGACGCTGAGGATGTACCTGATGTCGATATGTTTATCAAAGCGCAGGACTTTTTCGATGCCTGGCGACAGATTACCGTCGTTTCTTCAGACTTTGATCCTGTCTGTTATCAGGTCTACGTCTCGTTTGGTGTAAAACAGGAGCATACCGTTATAGATTGCATGGTGAAGGAAGATAATGTCTGGAAAGTCCAGTCCGTCGCCGGCCAGGAAATATTACGCAACGTAATCCTAAAGTGATACTGCTCCACCGCGCATAACTTTTCTGAACGGACAGTGATATTGTCGTTTATTCGGTCAGATTTAGCGCGTCTCACCCCCTGATTGCGCATATTTACGCCAGTTGCCCGCAGACATTTGTACCTCGCGGGCGATAGTGCGATACACTTTGCAAATCGTACCTAAAAACCTTAAAAATTATGCGCCTGGTTTTATCGTCTCTGATCGTGATGGCTGGACTTCTGAGTGGTCAGGCTACTGCTGCGCCTGAAACCGCCCCACGTGAAGATATTCGTGACAGCGGCTTTGTCTATTGCGTGAATGGACAGGTCAATACCTTCAATCCGCAAAAAGTGAGCAGCGGGTTGATTGTCGACACGCTCGCCGCCCAGCTCTATGATCGGTTGCTGGATGTCGATCCCTATACTTATCGTCTGGTCCCGGAACTGGCGGAAAGCTGGGAAGTGCTGGATAACGGCGCCACTTACCGCTTCCATCTGCGCCGCGACGTGGCGTTTCAGAAAACGGACTGGTTTACGCCTACGCGTAAACTGAATGCCGACGACGTGGTTTTTACCTTTCAGCGCATCTTTGATCGCAACCATCCGTGGCATAACGTCAACGGCGGCAATTTCCCCTATTTCGACAGTCTGCAGTTCGCCGATAACGTGCAGAGCGTGCGTAAGCTCGACAGTCACACCGTGGAATTTCGCCTGACGAAGCCGGACGCCTCTTTCTTATGGCACCTCGCAACCCACTATGCGTCCGTGATGTCGGCGGAGTATGCTGATCAACTGACAAAACAGGATCGCCAGGAACAGCTTGACCGCCAGCCGGTTGGCACCGGCCCGTTCCAGCTTTCCGAGTATCGCGCTGGACAATACATCCGCCTGCAACGTCATGACAAATTCTGGCGGGGCAAGCCGCTGATGCCGCAGGTGGTAGTGGATCTCGGATCCGGCGGAACCGGACGTTTATCGAAACTGCTTACCGGCGAATGTGACGTGCTGGCCTGGCCCGCCGCCAGCCAGTTGACGATCCTGCGCGACGACCCACGCCTGCGCCTGACCTTGCGTCCGGGGATGAACATCGCCTACCTGGCGTTTAATACCGACAAGCCTCCGCTGAATAATCCGGCGGTTCGCCACGCGCTGGCGCTGTCCATTAATAACCAGCGTCTGATGCAATCTATCTATTACGGCACGGCAGAAACGGCGGCCTCTATTTTACCTCGCGCCTCGTGGGCCTATGATAACGAGGCTAAAATAACAGAATACAATCCGGCCAAATCTCGTGAGCAACTCAAAGCGCTGGGGCTGGAGAATCTGACGCTGCGCCTGTGGGTGCCGACCAGTTCACAGGCGTGGAACCCGAGCCCGCTGAAAACCGCTGAACTTATCCAGGCGGATATGGCGCAGGTTGGGGTGAACGTGGTGATTGTACCGGTTGAAGGTCGTTTCCAGGAGGCGCGGTTGATGGACATGAACCATGATCTGACGTTGTCCGGCTGGGCAACCGACAGTAACGATCCGGACAGTTTCTTCCGCCCGTTGCTCAGCTGCGCGGCCATCAATTCACAGACTAACTTCGCCCACTGGTGCAACCCGGAGTTCGACAACGTGCTGCGCAAAGCGCTCTCTTCTCAGCAGCTTTCTGCGCGTATTGATGCGTATGATGAAGCGCAGAACATTCTCGCTAAAGAGTTGCCCATCCTGCCGCTCGCCTCGTCACTGCGCCTGCAGGCCTATCGGTATGACATTAAAGGCCTGGTGTTGAGCCCATTTGGTAATGCCTCTTTCGCCGGCGTGTCGCGCGAAAAAAACGATGAGGTGAAAAAACCATGATTATCTTCACCTTGCGTCGTTTGCTGTTGCTGATGGTCACACTGTTTTTTCTGACCTTTATCGGCTTCAGTCTGAGCTATTTTACGCCGCATGCGCCGCTACAAGGCGCATCGTTGTGGAATGCCTGGGTGTTCTGGTTCAATGGCCTCATCCACTGGGACTTTGGCGTCTCCAGCATCAACGGACAGCTTATCACTGAACAGCTCAAAGAGGTGTTCCCGGCCACGATGGAGCTATGCACGCTGGCGTTCGGCTTTGCGCTAATGGTGGGGATTCCGGTGGGTATGCTGGCGGGCATTACCCGCAACAAGTGGCAGGACCGCTTGATCAGCGCCCTCGCCCTGCTCGGATTTTCAATCCCCGTGTTCTGGCTGGCGCTGCTGCTGACCCTTTTCTTTTCCCTGACTCTCGGCTGGCTGCCAGTGTCGGGCCGATTCGATCTGCTTTACGAAGTGAAACCGGTCACCGGTCTGGCTATTGTCGATGCGTGGATCTCTGACTCTCCCTGGCGGGATGAGATGGTGATGAGCGCCGTGCGCCATATGGTGTTGCCGGTGCTGACGCTGGCGGTTGCGCCGACTACAGAAGTGATTCGCCTGATGCGTATCAGTACCATTGAGGTGTTTGATCAGAACTACGTGAAGGCTGCGGCCACGCGCGGTTTGTCACGATTTACGATCCTGCGCCGCCATGTACTGCATAACGCCTTACCGCCGGTGATCCCCCGCCTGGGCCTGCAATTCTCAACGATGCTGACGCTGGCAATGATCACCGAGATGGTCTTTAGCTGGCCGGGTCTCGGTCGTTGGTTGATTAACGCCATCCGTCAGCAGGACTACGCGGCGATATCCGCAGGCGTGATGGTGATTGGTTCGCTGGTCATCATCGTCAACGTGATTTCCGATATTTTGGGTGCTATGGCTAACCCTCTGAAACATAAGGAATGGTATGCCTTACGATAGCGTTTATAGCGAAAAGCGCCCGCCAGGTACGCTGCGCACCGCATGGCGCAAATTTTATGGCGATACTACGGCAATGGTTGGCTTGTACGGCTGTGCAGGGCTGGTGGTACTGTGCCTGTTCGGCAACTGGTTTGCGCCGTATGGCATCGATCAGCAGTTCCTTGGCTATCAGTTGCTGCCGCCCTCCTGGTCACGCTATGGCGAAGTCTCTTTCTTCCTCGGTACTGACGATCTGGGACGCGACGTCCTGAGCCGACTGCTCAGCGGCGCAGCCCCCACCGTGGGTGGCGCGTTTGTCGTTACGCTCGCCGCAACGCTGTGCGGACTGTTTCTCGGCGTGGTCGCCGGAGCAACGCACGGTCTGCGTTCTGCCGTGCTGAATCATATTCTCGATACGCTGCTGTCGATTCCGTCTCTGCTGCTGGCGATTATCGTTGTCGCCTTCGCCGGGCCGCATTTAACCCATGCCATGTTTGCCGTCTGGCTGGCGCTGTTGCCACGCATGGTCCGTTCGGTCTACAGCATGGTGCATGACGAACTGGAAAAAGAGTACGTCATCGCGGCGCGTCTTGATGGCGCCTCGACGCTGAACATCCTCTGGTTCGCCATATTGCCCAACATTACCGCAGGACTGATCACCGAAATCACCCGCGCGCTGTCGATGGCGATACTGGATATTGCCGCGCTCGGTTTTCTCGATCTTGGCGCGCAGCTCCCCTCTCCCGAATGGGGTGCGATGCTGGGCGATGCGCTGGAGCTGATTTACGTTGCGCCGTGGACGGTGATGCTGCCCGGTGCAGCCATCATGATCAGCGTCCTGCTGGTCAACCTGCTGGGTGACGGCGTTCGCCGCGCTATCATTGCGGGGGTGGAATAATGCCATTACTGGATATCCGCAACCTGACCATTGAATTTAAGGCCGGTGAAGAGTGGGTCAAAGCCGTCGACCGCGTCAGCATGACCTTAAGCGAAGGGGAAATTCGTGGGTTGGTGGGTGAATCCGGCTCCGGTAAGAGCCTGATTGCCAAAGCCATCTGCGGCGTTGCCAAAGATAACTGGCGCGTCACCGCCGACCGGATGCGTTTTGACGATATCGACCTGCTGCGCCTTTCGCCGCGTGAGCGACGTAAACTGGTGGGACATAACGTTTCGATGATTTTCCAGGAGCCGCAGTCGTGTCTGGATCCGTCCGAGCGCGTGGGTCGCCAGTTGATGCAAAACATTCCGGCATGGACGTACAAAGGCCGCTGGTGGCAACGTATTGGCTGGCGGAAACGTCGCGCCATTGAACTGCTGCACCGCGTCGGGATTAAAGATCATAAAGACGCCATGCGCAGCTTCCCGTATGAACTGACCGACGGTGAATGTCAGAAAGTCATGATTGCCATTGCGCTGGCGAATCAACCGCGACTGTTGATTGCGGATGAGCCGACCAACGCGATGGAGCCGACCACTCAGGCGCAGATCTTCCGCCTGCTGACGCGCCTGAATCAGAACAGCAATACTACCATTTTGCTGATCAGCCATGACCTGCAGATGCTCAGCCAGTGGGCGGATAAGATTAACGTGCTGTACTGTGGTCAGACGGTGGAAACCGCGCCGAGTAAAGAGCTGGTGACGACGCCCCATCACCCATACACCCAGGCGCTGATCCGCGCTATTCCTGACTTTGGTAGCGCCATGCCGCACAAAAGTCGTCTGAACACCATGCCCGGAGCCATCCCTTTGCTGGAACAATTGCCCATCGGTTGCCGTCTTGGGCCACGCTGTCCCTACGCACAGCGCGAATGTATAGAAACGCCGCGTCTGACCGGGGCGAAAAATCATCTCTACGCCTGTCATTTCCCCCTCAACATGGAGAGAGAGTGAGATGGTTGAGACCTTACTTGAAGTTCGCAATCTGAGTAAAACCTTCCGCTACCGGACAGGCTGGTTTCGCCGTCAGACCGTAGAAGCCGTGAAACCGCTGAGCTTTACCCTCCGTGAGCGACAGACACTGGCCATCATCGGCGAGAACGGTTCCGGCAAATCCACGCTGGCCAAAATGCTGGCAGGAATGGTCGAGCCAACCAGCGGCGAGTTACTGATTGACGATCATCCGCTCGAATTTGGTGATTATTCGTTTCGCAGTCAGCGCATTCGCATGATTTTCCAGGACCCGTCGACCTCGTTGAACCCGCGTCAGCGTATTTCGCAAATCCTCGATTTTCCGTTGCGCCTGAATACCGACCTTGAGCCGGAACAGCGACGCAAGCAGATTATTGAGACCATGCGGATGGTAGGACTGCTGCCCGATCATGTCAGCTATTATCCGCATATGCTGGCGCCAGGACAAAAACAGCGTCTGGGACTCGCCCGCGCGATGATCCTGCGCCCGAAAGTCATTATTGCCGATGAAGCGCTGGCGTCGCTCGATATGTCGATGCGCTCGCAGTTAATCAACCTGATGCTGGAATTGCAGGAGAAACAGGGTATCTCTTATATCTACGTCACCCAGCATCTTGGCATGATGAAACACATTAGCGATCAGGTTCTGGTGATGCATCAGGGGGAAGTCGTCGAACGCGGCAGTACCGCCGATGTACTGGCCTCTCCGCTGCATGAACTGACAAAACGATTAATCGCCGGTCATTTTGGCGAAGCGCTGACGGCCGATGCCTGGCGAAAAGACCGTTAACCGCTCTCCTGTTGTGGTCGGACTCGATCGCCCGATGTCACATGTTAAAATGACCGCGCTTTAACGGCATCTGGCCCCCTAACCGAGGCCGGTCGCCACAACATTCACATAAGGATTTAAGCTATGGGTTTTCTTTCCGGTAAGCGTATTCTGGTAACCGGTCTTGCCAGCAAACTGTCCATCGCCTGGGGTATCGCTCAGGCGATGCACCGCGAAGGTGCGGAACTGGCATTCACCTACCAGAACGACAAACTGAAAGGCCGTGTGGAAGAATTTGCTGCTCAACTGGGTTCAGACATCGTTCTGCAATGCGATGTCGCAGAAGATGAAAGCATCGACACCCTGTTCGCAGAGCTGGCCAAAGCCTGGCCGAAATTTGACGGTTTCGTTCACTCGATCGGTTTTGCCCCTGGCGATCAGCTGGACGGCGACTACGTGAACGCGGTCACCCGCGAAGGCTTTAAAATCGCTCACGACATCAGCTCCTACAGCTTTGTGGCAATGGCGAAAGCCTGCCGTTCTATGCTGAATCCGGGTTCTGCCCTGCTGACGCTCTCCTACCTGGGCGCTGAGCGCGCGATCCCGAACTACAACGTAATGGGGCTGGCAAAAGCGTCTCTGGAAGCGAACGTTCGGTATATGGCGAACGCGATGGGCCCGGAAGGTGTACGTGTTAACGCCATCTCTGCCGGTCCGATCCGGACTCTGGCCGCCTCCGGCATCAAAGATTTCCGTAAAATGCTGGCGCATTGCGAAGCGGTAACCCCGATTCGTCGTACCGTGACTATCGAAGATGTGGGCAACTCTGCAGCCTTCCTGTGCTCCGATCTGTCCGGCGGTATCTCTGGCGAAGTGGTTCACGTTGACGGCGGATTCAGCATCGCTGCAATGAACGAACTGGAACTGAAATAATCGTGCCGGTTTCCCCGTGGGCGGCGCCCTGCCGCCCATGCTCTTAACTCTTCCCAGCAATATAGCTTTTTGATCTTTGTTATCACGCAACAATCTTTCATCCCTTCCCCCGCTTACGCCAGGATAAAGCAGCGAGAACGATCCGGCGTGATTCGACGACGACGTGTCCGGGTCGCCACATACAGACCAAGGAACGCCCATGGAACAACGCCGATTCAACGGCAAAAGCCACTGGTATCATGAAACCCAGTCCAGCACCGGTCCGCAGGACGTGTTGCCGCTGGTGCCCGAAGCCGCACACGTTGAAGACCGCTTTCTGTTGGATTTGGTGATCCCTGAAGATGCGCTTTTACCCTTTCAGTCCTGGCTGCAACCGGCCCGCCAGCTTGCTCATGAACTGTTCCCTGACACCGTTTTGTTGAACCGCCTACATACCTTCAGCGCCTATGAACGCATGAGTACCGCGTTGACGGTCGCCCAGGTGTATGGTGTTCAGCGGCTTTGCAACCACTATGCCGCCCGTTTGACGCCGCTTCCCGGCCCGGATTCGTCACGTGAAAGTAATCACCGGCTGGCGCAGATTACTCAGTACGCGCGCCAGCTCGCCAGTTCACCCTCAGTGATTGATAACCGCGCGCGCCAGCATTTATGCGATGTTGGCCTTTCTGCGTGGGATATCGCATTGATGAACCAAATCATCGGCTATGTCGGTTTTCAGGCGCGTGTCGTCGCTACGTTTCAGGCATGGCTGGGGCAACCGGTACGCTGGGTGCCAGGTCTGGACACACAATCATTCGCCGACGTATCCCTGTTTCAGCAACCCGATGCCACCTGGCATTCGGCGCACGAGCAGGTCGAACTGCGCTACGCAACGGCGGAACAGTTGGAGTGTCTGTCGTGTTATCAGCCAATCGCCGCCCTTCAGCCCATCGCTCCTAATCTGGTTCATCAACCGACGCTGCTTACGCTGCTCGGTACCCTGCTTAAAAGCACATTGTCCATTGAGTCCCCCGCGCACAATTTCACCACACTACTGACATCGCGAATTAACGGCAGTGCAAGCTGCTTTAACCAACTGGCGACGTCAGTGGAAATCGCCGACTTATTGCGCCAGAGCGAACACGAAATAGAACGCCGGGAACAACAGCAGCCGGTTGAGCGTCCGCTGTTCCAGGCGATACAATTGTTGACGCGGGCCCCCGATCGTTTTAGTGCCGCGCAGTTCAACCCGTTCAGCGAGTCCTGTACCTCCGTTGAACAGGCAATCAACCTGCTGGCCTGGTCGGGGTTATGCGGATGGCTGAATCGCCTGAAAATCGCGCTGGGCGAGACACATTAACCCTTTCATTGCCATAAAGAGCGCTTGCCGCATCAGGTACTTTCGCGTAAAACTGTCAGCCGCTCTTATGGCCACGAAAATAGACAAATATGTTTCAGGACAACCCGCTGCTAGCGCAGCTTAAACAGCAACTGCATTCCCAGACGCCACGTGCTGAAGGGGTGGTAAAAGCCACGGAAAAAGGCTTTGGCTTCCTGGAAGTCGATGCGCAAAAAAGTTATTTCATTCCACCGCCGCAGATGAAAAAAGTGATGCATGGCGACCGTATCATCGCCGTCATCCACACTGAAAAAGATCGCGAATCTGCGGAGCCGGAAGAGCTGGTTGAGCCGTTCCTGACCCGCTTTGTCGGTAAAGTACAGGGTAAGAACGATCGCCTGTCCATCGTGCCGGATCACCCGCTGTTGAAAGACGCCATTCCCTGCCGCGCCGCTCGCGGTGTGGAGCATGAATTTAAAGAGGGTGACTGGGCCGTTGCTGAAATGCGCCGTCATCCGCTCAAAGGCGATCGCACCTTCTTCGCCGAATTAACCCAGTTCATCACGTTTGCCGACGACCACTTCGTCCCCTGGTGGGTCACCCTGGCGCGGCATAATCTTGAAAAAGAAGCGCCGGATGGCGTAGCGACGGAAATGCTGGATGAAGGGCTGGAACGTCAGGATCTGACAGCGCTGAATTTCGTTACTATCGATAGCGCCAGCACGGAAGATATGGACGATGCGCTGTATGCCGAAGAACTGGCTGACGGCAAATTGCAACTGACCGTGGCGATTGCCGACCCTACCGCCTGGATCGCCGAAGGCAGCAAACTGGATAACGCCGCGAAAATCCGGGCGTTCACTAACTATCTGCCGGGCTTCAACATTCCAATGTTGCCACGCGAACTGTCTGACGACCTCTGCTCACTGCGCGCCAATGAAGTGCGCCCGGTGCTCGCCTGTCGCATGACCATTGCCGCTGATGGCACCATTGAAGATGACATCACGTTCTTCGCTGCCACCATTGAGTCAAAAGCAAAACTGGCTTATGACAACGTCTCTGACTGGCTGGAAAACCGCGGTCGCTGGCAGCCTGAAAGTGAAGACATCGCCCAGCAGATTCGTCTGCTGCAGCGTATTTGCCTGAGCCGTGGTGAGTGGCGTCATCAGCATGCGCTGGTGTTTAAAGATCGCCCAGACTACCGCTTCATTCTCGGCGAAAAAGGTGAAGTGCTCGATATCGTCGCAGAACCGCGTCGCATCGCGAACCGGATTGTCGAGGAATCCATGATTGCGGCCAACATCTGTGCCGCACGCGTGCTGCGCGACAAACTCGGCTTTGGCATTTACAACGTTCACCTGGGCTTTGACCCGGCCAATGCCGATGCGCTGGCCGCGCTGCTGCAATCTCACGGAATGCATGTGAACGCCGAAGAAGTATTAACTCTGGAAGGCTTCTGCAAGCTGCGTCGTGAACTGGATGCGCAACCGTCGGGTTTCCTCGACAGCCGTATTCGTCGCTTCCAGTCTTTTGCGGAAATCAGCATTGAGCCGGGTCCGCACTACGGGCTGGGTCTGGAGGCTTACGCCACCTGGACTTCACCGATTCGTAAGTATGGCGATATGATCAACCATCGCCTGCTGAAAGCCGTCATCAAAGGTGAAACCATTAACCGTCCGCAGGAAGAGATCACCGTACAGATGGCTGAGCGTCGTCGCCTGAACCGCATGGCGGAACGCGATGTTGGTGACTGGTTATATGCCCGCTTCCTGAGTGATAAAGCGGGCACGGATACCCGCTTCTCGGCGGAAATCATTGATGTCAGCCGTGGCGGGATGCGTGTACGTCTGGTGGATAACGGCGCGGTAGCCTTTATCCCTGCGCCATTCCTGCATGCGGTGCGCGATGAACTGGTTTGCAGCCAGGAGAGCGGCACCGTCCAGATCAAAGGTGAAACCGTCTATAAAGTGACGGATGTGATTGATGTCACCATCGCCGAAGTGCGGATGGAAACCCGCAGCATCATCGCCCGTCCTGCCGCCTGACGACCTGCCCAGTAACGGCCTTTTCTTTTCAGGGAAGGCCGTTTTCTTTCCCCCAAATCGCCATTCTCTCACTACACTCTGACTGTCAGCCGGATATATTTTCTACAGCGCCTATGCTTTTTCCCGGTTCTGAATTACAAATAAATACATAAACAAAACAAGATGTTCAGCTACCGTAATTTTTAATTAACGCTGGCTAATCCCTTCCATTCAGGGTTGTTTGTGCTTTAAGCGGGAGGGTGTTCATGATGAAAGACAGTCTGGAGTCCACAACGTTGTATAGCTTTTTGGGTACTCACGCGCCTTACTGGCGTTTGTCAGAAGATTCCAACACCCTGCATTTGTCCGTCACCGAAGCGACCGACCGAGTGGAGAGCGTTGAGCTTGCGCCCGAGCAAGCCGAACGGATCCGTGAAATGACCGTCATCACCTCCGGTCTCATGATGACACTCCCCTTTGAAGACAACGATGTCCCGGTGCACCTGGTGGGCCGCAAAATTAACAAACATGAATGGGCTGGCAGTGCGTCGGCCTGGCACGACACCCCTTCTGTTGCGCGTGACCTGGTCAAGGGGCTCTCGTTTGCTGAACAAGTAGTGACAGAAGCCAACTCGGCGATTGTGATCCTCGACAGTCGGGGTAACATTCAGCGCTTCAATCGCCTGTGTGAAGAGTACACCGGGTTGAAAGAGCAGGAAGTGATTGGACAGAGCGTCTTTAAACTCTTCATGAGCCGCCGGGAAGCCGCCGCTTCGCGTCGCAACATCAGCGGCTTCTTTCGCAACGGCAACTCGTATGAAGTGGAACGCTGGGTAAAGACCCGCAAGGGACAGCGTCTGTTCCTGTTCCGCAATAAATTTGTCCACAGCGGCAGCGGTAAAAACGAAATCTACTTGATCTGTTCCGGTACGGACATCACGGAAGAACGACGTACGCAGGAACGGTTGCGCGTGCTGGCGAATACCGACACGATTACCGGGTTGCCAAACCGCAACGCTATCCATGAACTGATCAACGAGGCCATCGAACAGGCTGGCGACAGTCAGGTGGGTATTGTTTATCTCGACTTGGATAACTTCAAGAAGGTGAACGATGCCTATGGTCATATGTTTGGCGATCAGCTTTTGCAGGCGGTATCGTTAGCCCTCCTGAGCTGTCTGGAAGAGAATCAACTGCTGGCACGTCTCGGCGGTGACGAGTTTATTGTGCTGGCCAGCCAGACGTCTCAGAGCTCGCTTGAGGCGGTCGCCTCGCGGATCCTCACCCGATTGCGCCAGCCCTTTCGTATCGGCCTCATAGAAGTCTATACCGGCTGTTCTGTCGGTATCGCGATGGCGCCTCAGCACGGCGAGGACAGCAGCAACCTGATCCGCAATGCGGATACCGCAATGTACACCGCCAAAGAAGGCGGACGTGGCCAGTTCTGCGTTTTCTCGCCAGAAATGAACGAGCGGGTATTCGAATACCTGTGGCTGGACACCAACCTGCGCAAAGCGCTGGAAAACGATCAGTTACTGATTCACTATCAGCCGAAAGTGACCTGGCGAGGTGAAGTCCGCGGCCTTGAGGCGCTGGTGCGTTGGCAGTCCCCTGAACGTGGGCTTATCCCTCCGCTGGAGTTCATCTCATACGCTGAAGAGTCCGGGCTGATTGTGCCGCTCGGCCGCTGGGTGATCCTCGATGTTATACGCCAGGTCGCGAAATGGCGGGATAAAGGCATTAACCTGCGCGTGGCGGTTAACATCTCTGCCTGGCAACTGGCTGATCAAACGATTTTCACCGATCTGAAGCGCGTATTGCGCGAGCTCAATTTCGAATATTGCCCTATTGATGTCGAACTGACGGAGCGTTGCCTGATTGAGAACGAAGAACTTGCGCTATCCGTCATTCAGCAGTTTAGCCAGCTTGGCGCTCAGGTGCACCTGGATGACTTTGGTACCGGTTATTCCTCGCTTTCGCAACTGACGCGTTTCCCAATTGATGCCATTAAGCTGGATCAGATTTTTGTCCGCGACATTCACAAAAAGTCGGTGTCACAATCGATGGTGCGCGCGATCGTCGCCGTGGCACAGGCTTTGAATCTCCAGGTGATTGCCGAAGGTGTGGAGAGCGCCAAAGAGGATGCTTTTCTGACGAAAAACGGCGTCAATGAGCGACAAGGTTTTTTATTTGCCAAACCGATGCCTGCCGTTGCGTTTGAGCGCTGGTACAAACGTTACCTCAACAAGAAAAAGCGCTAAGCCAGCAATATGATCATCCGGGCGAAACGGGAAGTTTCGCTTTTCGCCCTATTCATATCTGTCTGTAATCGCGGAATATATAATATTCCCCAAAGGTTCAGGTCTGGCTGAATTTTCCCTTCTCTTTTGCCGCCATTTTTTGCATCATTAAATTCTTTCATACTTTGACCAAGGATCCCCCCATGTCTGATATCGATGCTAAACGGGTTGCCGAGCGTATTGATACCGTGCTTGATATCCTGGTGGCCGGTGATGTCCACTCCGCCATCCATAATCTCGAAATTCTGAAGGCGGAATTGTTGAGTAAGGTGCAGGATGACGCCATATCAGCGGCGAACAAGCCCCGGGCACCGTGGGAGATCTAAATTTTTCGCGCGCGGCTTGTGTCGCCTGGATGCCACACCGCCGCATGTGTTTAATCTCGCGGTATCATTACCGCTATAAAAACTAACGCTATGAACTCCCGACAACAAAAAATTTTGCAAATGGTCATTGATAAAGGCCAGATGAGCGTCTCTGAACTGGCCAAAATCACTGGCGTTTCTGAAGTTACCATTCGACAGGATCTAAATACCCTCGAGAAGCAGAGCTTTCTGCGCCGCGCGCACGGTTTCGCCGTTTCGCTGGATAGCGAAGATGTGGAAACCAGGATGATGACCAACTACACCCTGAAGCGTCAGCTTGCCGAGTTTGCGGCGTCGCTGGTCAGCCCTGGCGAGTCGGTATTCATTGAAAATGGCAGTAGCAATGCCCTGCTGGCAAGAACGCTGGCGGAACAAAAGGACGTCACCATCATCACGGTCAGCAGTTACATTGCGCACCTGCTAAAAGAGACGCCCTGCGAAGTGATCCTGCTTGGCGGTATTTATCAGAAAAAAAGCGAAAGCATGGTGGGACCGCTGACTCGCCAGTTTATTCAGCAGGTCCATTTCAGTAAGGCGTTTATCGGCATTGATGGCTGGCAGACCGAAACGGGATTCACGGGGCGCGACATGATGCGTGCTGATGTGGTCAATGCCGTGCTGGAGAAAGGATCGGAAGCCATTGTCCTGACCGACAGTTCAAAATTCGGTGCGGTCCATCCCTACACCCTTGGCCCTATCGAGCGGTTTAGCCGTGTGATCACCGATGCCAGAATTAGCGCCAGTGACCGGGCGCTGATGGAACAGCGTGGTCTGACCGTTAATATCGTCGACGCCGAGTAAAATATCCGCAAATGATTTGCTCATCGCAGATCATTTGCGCTCTGAGACTATTCTGACTCCCGAATTAAGACTATTTACCTGTTGTTCACAGGCGAAAGTCGTAAAATTACTATTAGCGATATAACAGGAAGTGACTATCACCTGCGTGATATTACCCTGCGCACTAAGGTTTCACGGATGCCCTCTTTAATGACTGATATTTTAACTATAGTTAAAGAGAGCTTACTTCCGTGAATCATTAATTCAGGAGAAAGTATTATGTTTGTAACGAGCAAAAAAATGACCGCCGCCGTGCTGGCGATTGCCTTGGCAATGTCCCTGAGCGCCTGTTCTAACTGGTCTAAACGTGATCGTAACACCGCTATTGGTGCGGGTGCGGGTGCATTAGGTGGCGCTGTCTTAACGGATGGTAGCACACTGGGTACGCTGGGTGGTGCCGCTGTCGGTGGTATTATCGGCCACCAGGTAGGTAAATAATCGTAAATAATCTACGGTTGTCCGGCTCGATATAATAATACGATTATTTTTTCTGGTCTGCACTACACAGTTTATTTAGCAGTAACAATAAAAGCCACGATATTTATATCGTGGCTTTTTCGTTAACCGCCTGCCAGTTTCACTTTCAGGCCGCGAGCTTCCAGTAGCGACTTAATTAAATCGCGCTTATCACCCTGAATTTCAATTACGCCATCTTTGACTGCTCCACCGCAGCCACATTTTTTCTTCAGTTCCGCAGCCAGTTTGCTGAGTTCGCCGTCATCCAGATCAATACCAGTAATCAGGCACACGCCTTTCCCCTTGCGCCCGCTGGTCTGGCGCTGGATACGGACAATCCCGTCGCCCTTCGGACGTTCGGGCGCGGCTTTAGGTTCATCAATCCGCCCACTCTCCGTCGAATAAACCAGACGGCTGTTGGAATCGCTCATTACGCCTCCCGCTTCAGTGACGCATTGATGGCCTTCAGCGTCTGCGCCGGATCGTCAGACTGCGTCACCGGACGGCCAATGACCATATAATCAACACCCGCCGCCAGTGCCTGCTCAGGGGTCATAATCCGCCGCTGATCGCCAGCGGCGCTGCCCTGCGGTCGGATACCCGGGGTAACCAGTTTGAAATCACGGCCAAATGCCTGCTTAAAGCGCACCGCTTCCTGAGCCGAACAGACCACGCCATCCAGACCACATTTTTGCGTCAATGCCGCCAGGCGCCCGGCGTGCTCAGCCGGTGACAGTGTCACGCCGATATCCGCCAGATCGCTGGCTTCCATACTGGTCAACACGGTGACCGCGATTAACAGCGGCGCATCTTTACCAAACGGCAGCAGCGCTTCACGGGCGGCGGTCATCATTCTCGCCCCACCCGACGCATGGACATTGACCATCCAGACGCCAAGATCCGCTGCGGCAGCCACCGCATGAGCGGCGGTGTTCGGGATATCATGGAATTTCAGATCCAGAAAGATATCAAAGCCACGCTGCTGGAGATCGCGTACCAGTTGAGGTCCGAACAGCGTGAACATCTCTTTGCCAACTTTCAGACGACAGTCGCGCGGGTCGATTCGATCGACAAACGCCAGGGCGCTATCACGGTTATTATAATCGAGAGCAACGACGACGGGAGAATCGGTAGCAGCGCGGGGAGAAGATGAAGCAGTTAACGTCATAACCAGGCCTTCTTGCTAAGGGGGCAAATGGGTAAACGGCGTGCATTCTACCTGTCAGGCGCAAAAATTAACAGACGCGATTACACCACTGCCAGGCGATGTGGCGCCGATGCCAACGTGAGGAAGTGGACTAAACTATGAGTATGTTGTAACTAAAGCGGAATTTTTTTTAAAAATTACAATCCATCAAGTCCACGAATTGGCTTAATCGTTGACCAGGCGCGGCAGGATGGACAGTGCCAGTACAGGGTATACGCGGTAAAACCGCATTTAGAGCAGCGGTAGCGCGGCTTGCTACGCACCTGCTCGCCCACCATATCACGCAGCACCATCAGGCTCTCTTTTGCACGGCCTTCTTCGGCTTCGTTAAGGTGATAATCCATCAGCTTATGGAATACGCGCATCGTCGGATGACGCTGGAGCTGACGGGTAATATACACCTGCGCGGTCTCCGTCCCTTCGCGCGCTTCGAGAATATCGGCCAGCATCAGTTCTGCGGCCGCGCCGGTATTTTCTTCTACCGCACGGCGCAGGAATTCCGCCCATTCATCATTTTTACCTAGCTGTTGATAGCAGGTCTGGAGCATTTCCAGCGTTTCGCTGACCAGTTCTTTATCCTGGGAAATCACCCTCTGGAGACATTCAACGGCCTTCGCGTAATCGCCCTTCGCCATCCAGACGCGGCCCATCATGATAGAAACCCTGGCGCTATTTTTATCCGCCGCTGCCCCTTTTTTCAGCAGCGCCATGGCGCGATCCATATCGTCGCTGCCCATCTGTTGCAACGCCAGTTCGCAGTAAAAATGGGCGATTTCGATACGCTGTTTATCTTTACCCAGTTTGACCAGTCGCTCGGCAACCTCAATGGCCTTCTGCCAGTCACTGGTCGCCTGATAGATCTGCAACAGTTGCTGCAACGCACCTACGCGAAATTCCGTTTCATCAGTAAGCTGATTAAACATATCCTCCGCCCGGTCATACAGCCCGGCGGCCATGTAATCACGGCCTAACTGCTGAACCGCCAGCAGCCGCTGTTCATAGGTCAGCGAGGCGCTTTCCATGAGAGTCTGGTGAATACGGATGGCTCGGTCGACTTCGCCGCGAGAGCGGAACAGGTTTCCGAGGGTGAGATGAGCCTCAACGGTGCCGGTATCCTCTTTCAACATATCGAGGAACAGATCCACCGCTTTATCTTGTTGGTTGCTCAGGAGGAAGTTAACCCCCGCGACGTAATCGCGGGACAGGCGGTTAGCTTCATCCTGTTTCGTTTGTTGCGCACTTCTGCGACCCATATACCAGCCATAGGCGGCAGCAACAGGTAAAAGCAGAAACAACAACTCCAGCATAAACGATTATTCCTTCGCGACCGACGTACCAGACGTCACCACAACGTCTGTCGCAGGCGAGAGTTGGTTTTCCAGTCGTTTAATTTTACGTTCAGCACGCACCAGAGAAACACGAACCCGCAGCCAGAAAAGACCGCAGATCAACCAACCAATGGCGAAACCCGCTGCGAACAAAACGGCCAACAAGGTTGAGATACGATACTCGCCCTGAGCCAACAGGTAATTAAAGGTCACCTGTTGATCGTTCTGCGCACCCAATGTTACCGAGATAACAAATATCGCCAACACCAGTAAGAAAATGAGTAAATATTTCACATTACTTCCCGTTATGTGGTTTAAGCGAATAAATCGTGTTCAACTTACCGCATTTAGCCTTTTAAATTACCATTTTCACGGCGTGTGCGAAATGGGAAAGCAGTCAGCTATTGGATGATTTAAGGGTAAACCAGTCAAAATCAACCCTGGTCAGCGGTTTTGCTCACGTTCAGCAATCTCCTGCCTTTCTTCTGGCGGCGGCGTCAAAGGCCCGCAGAACCGCTGTGCAAGCCAGGTCGCCAGCGTCACCAGCGCCCATGAAATCAGCGTCGCGACCACCAGATCACGCGGCCAGTGCATGCCGAGCAGCAAACGACTGCCCATCACGCCCGTCGCCCACACCAGTAAAATGGCAATCGTCACCGTCCGGCGTCGCGGCCACAATAAGCCGACAGCGAGCAGCGCCCAGCTTGCCGCAAACATCGTGTGACCTGACGGAAACGCAAACCCGGTCTCTTTTTGCCAGTGTTGGCGTAAAAAGTGTGGAATAGCCTGCTGGGTGGTAAGTTGCTCCTTCACCAGGTCGCTGCGATCCTTACGTTTTAAAGTGTAGAACTCATCAACCGGAATATGATGCGTTTTTTCCAGCCATATCACGAAAGGACGCGGTTCCTGTACCCGCTCTTTCACCCACGACTTGACGCCCTGACCTAGCAGGATCGCCCCCGCCAGAATTGTAAAAAGCATTACCGCCGCTTTAAGACGAAAGCGCAAGCACCAGAAGAACCAGCCACAGAGAATAACATGTGTGATGATACCCCACGGCTGAGTGACCGTTTCGGTTATCCAGTACATCGCTTTTAGCCATCCGGTATCCTGCCCCGGTTGCCAGCTCCAGCCGGACACCCACACGGTAACGGGCATAATCAACAACAATCCCGCGCCAGCCGCAGTACGCTTTGCAATCGACAGCATGAACACCTCTTTAACGGATAAGTGTCACAATCATAACCGAAAAATCCCCTGTTCGGGGAAATTGACAGATTTGTGCCATTCGCAGGATGATTGCGCGGCGGCGATTAGGTGAAGTCCGTCGCCTTATGGCAAAATAAGAAGATAAGCCAACAGGCAACGGCACAACATCGCGTGCCGGCATTATCTGGAGAAACACATGCAGCTTAAACGAGTGGCAGAAGCCAAACTGCCAACCCCATGGGGCGATTTCCTGATGGTGGGATTTGAAGAACTGGCAACCGGACACGATCACGTCGCGTTAGTATATGGTGATATTTCAGGTCAGACGCCGGTTCTGGCCCGTGTCCATTCAGAATGTCTGACGGGCGATGCCTTGTTCAGCCTGCGCTGCGACTGTGGTTTTCAACTGGAAGCCGCCCTGACGCATATTGCGGAAGAAGGACGCGGTATTCTGCTTTATCATCGTCAGGAAGGACGTAACATCGGCCTGCTCAATAAGATTCGCGCCTACGCGTTGCAGGACCAGGGCTACGACACCGTAGAGGCCAATCACCAGTTAGGGTTTGCCACGGATGAGCGCGATTTCACCCTCTGCGCAGATATGTTCAAGCTGCTGGGCGTTGACGAAGTACGTCTGCTCACCAATAACCCGAAGAAAGTTGAGATTCTCACTGAAGCAGGGATCAATATCGTGGAGCGGGTCCCGCTGATTGTGGGGCGTAATCCCAATAATGAACATTATCTGGATACCAAAGCGGCCAAGATGGGTCACTTGTTGAGTAAGTAAGCCATGCGTTAAAAAAAGCCTGCATCGTGTCATGCAGGCTTTTTTACGACTTACTTCAGCATGTTACGAATCACGTAATGTAAAATGCCATCGTTCTGGTAGTAAGTTAACTCGGTCGCGGTATCGATGCGGCAACGGCACTGCACCACCTCTTTGTTCCCGTCGGTCCGGGTTAACGTCACCGGCACCGTCGCGCCAGGTTTCAGTTGTTGCAGATCGGCAATATCGATAGTCTCTTCCCCGGTTAGCCCCAGCGTTTTGCGCGTAACACCCTGTGGGAACTCCAGAGGCAGGATCCCCATCCCAATCAGGTTGGAGCGGTGGATACGTTCGAACGACTCCGCAATGACGACGCGAATTCCCAGCAATCGCGGCCCTTTCGCCGCCCAGTCACGACTGGAACCCGACCCATATTCTTTACCAGCAATCACCGCCAGCGGGATGTTCTCCTGCTGATACTGCATAGCCGCATCATAGATAGACAACACCTCGGTGCCAGGCAGATGTCGCGTCATTCCGCCTTCCACACCCGGCACCATTTCGTTGCGAATACGGATGTTAGCGAAGGTCCCGCGCATCATCACTTCGTGGTTACCGCGTCGCGAACCGTAGGAGTTGAAGTCTTTGCGCTCCACGCCGTGGTTTTGCAGATACCGCCCTGCAGGACTATCAGCTTTAATACTCCCGGCCGGAGAAATGTGGTCAGTGGTCACCGAATCCCCCAACATCGCCAGAATGCGCGCGCCGTGAATATCGGTCACCGGTGCTGGCTGCGCCAGCATCTCGTCAAAGAACGGCGACAGGCGAATGTAGGTCGAGTCATTTTGCCAGCCGTACGTGTCTGAACGGTCAACATTGATCGCTTTCCACTCAGGCGTCCCTTCGAACACTTCCGCATATTCTTTGCGGAACATTTCTGAAGAGACCAGATCGACGGCGCGGGCAATTTCCTGCGCCGACGGCCAGATATCTTTCAGATAGACCGGATCGCCTTTGCGATCGTGGCCGAGCGGATCTTTCTCCAGGTTGATGTTCATATTGCCCGCGAGCGCGTAGGCAACGACAAGCGGCGGTGACGCCAGCCAGTTGGTTTTCACCAGCGGGTGAATACGACCTTCAAAGTTACGGTTGCCTGACAGCACCGCGCCTACGGTCAGATCGCCCTTCTTAATCGCGGTTTCGATAGGCTCCGGCAGCGGTCCAGAGTTACCAATACAGGTCGTACAGCCATATCCCACCAGATTAAAGCCCAGTTCATCGAGATACGGTGTCAGTTTCGCTTTTGCCAGATAATCTGACACCACTTTCGACCCTGGCGCCAGCGACGCTTTCACCCACGGCTGACGCTTCAGTCCCAGCGTAACGGCTTTTTTCGCCAGCAAACCCGCCGCCATTAGCACGCTGGGGTTAGAGGTGTTGGTACAGGAGGTGATGGCCGAGATGACCACCGCACCGTCAGGAAGCTGATATGACTGTCCGTTTAGCACATACTCTACTGGCCGACGGTCTTTCTGCGCAGTGTTCAGTTCCAGTTCGCTGCTGGCAGCAAAGGCTTTCGGCACATCGCCGAGTGCGACGCGATCCTGCGGACGTTTCGGTCCGGCGAGGCTTGCCTCAACATCATTCATATCCAGTGCCAGGGTACTGGTGAAGATCGGTTCATCACCGGTGTTGCGCCACATCCCCTGCGCCTTCGCGTATTTCTCCACCAGTTCGATTTGGTCTTCACTGCGTCCGCTCAACCGCATATAGTCCAGCGTCACGCCGTCGATCGGAAAGAAACCACAGGTCGCACCATATTCCGGCGACATATTGGCAATGGTGGCCCGGTCAGCCAGCGGTAAGGAATCCAGCCCGTCGCCATAAAATTCGACAAATTTGCCGACTACACCGTGCTTACGCAGCATCTGGGTGACGGTTAACACGAGATCCGTTGCAGTGATCCCCTCACGCAGTTTTCCGGTCAGTTTGAAACCCACCACATCCGGGATCAACATTGAGACAGGTTGCCCCAACATTGCCGCTTCAGCCTCGATACCACCCACGCCCCAGCCCAGAACACCCAGACCGTTAATCATGGTGGTGTGTGAATCTGTGCCGACCAGCGTGTCCGGATAAGCCACCCATTCACCGTCCTGCAATTCGCTCCACACCGCTTTGCCAAGATATTCCAGGTTAACCTGGTGGCAAATACCGGTTCCCGGCGGCACGACGCTGAAGCGACTGAAGGCCTGTTGGCCCCATTTCAGAAACACATAGCGCTCATGGTTACGTTCCATTTCAAGGCGCACGTTCTCTTCGAATGCATCATCATCGCCAAAATGGTCAACGGTGACGGAGTGGTCGATCACCAGATCCACTGGCGAGAGAGGATTCACTTTCGCCGTATCGCCGCCCAGGCGTTTTACCGCTTCGCGCATTGCGGCGAGGTCCACCACCGCCGGGACGCCAGTAAAGTCCTGCATCAGTACGCGTGCTGGACGGTAGGCAATTTCGCGATCGGCATGGGCATTTTTTAGCCACCCTGCCAGCGCCTGGATATCGTCCTGGGTAACCGAATCGCCGTCCTGCCAGCGCAGCAGGTTTTCCAGTAAGACTTTCAGTGATTTGGGCAGACGGGTGAGATCGCCCAAAGATTTCGCAGCCAGCGGCAGACTGTAATAGTGGTAGGTTTTGTCTTTGGCCTGCAGTGTGTCCTTACTGGCTTCTCGTAGGGTTGACGACATAGCTCCTCCTTAATGACAGGGTTGCGATGCCCTGATTCTCCTCAGGGTGAATATTAAAGATAACACAAACAAAATGTAACGTTTTGATAACAACCCAAATTGATAAAAGAGGAAAAACCGAACGGCGAAGATACAAGTGAAGACGAGCGCGTGTATGAAGGTGAAGAAAACCTCGCCGTAGCGAGGTTTCAGATTGCTGGCAACCTGTAGATTTGTGTTTATGCCGGGTGGCGGCTAAGGCTTACCTGTTCTACAGACTTTTCGATATCAATGTGTTGCTCAGGCCACATATGAGCCTGCTAAGCGTAGCGCCATCAGGCGGAAGGGTTGAGATTAATTCATCACGATCCAGAGCAGTTCAGCCCAAAAGAGCAGCGAGACGGAAAATGCGCCCATCCAGGACCAGTATTTCATATTTGCAGTCATCATCGGCTATACCCGTTTTGTTTAATACATTGTGTTGAGACTTTCTCAACGCTTTATTGCTGCGGTGTATAGGTAAAAGCGCACCGTGATAATTTATCGGTACAAAAGAAACGGTAATAAGAATGGTGACGATTATTGTTTCCGTTGATCGTCTTCGTCGAATAACTCAATAAACTTTTGCTGTTGCTGAGTCAGCTTCCAGGATTTGGGAACAGTTTTCACGCACGCGCCTTTTTTCGTTTCTCGTACAGTGTCACCAGAGTGACATGTAGGTAACGACGTCTGTTGTGGGTCGTGAACCTCCATTTTTACCCCCAGGCATTCCAGATCAACAGTGCGATCACGACCCAAAACAGCGCTGAGCCCAGGAAAACCGCAAGCCAGGCTTTGCGTTTCATCTCAGGGTCCCGACGTGGCTCCTGGTTTTCAGACGGCATTGCTAACCTCATACAATCGGCATCACTTATCATTTAAGCACCAACAATCGGTACAATTAATCATCAGATGAGACAAATCCTAATGAAACTTTAGTCAAAAATCCAGTGAATTTACGAATCGTTTCCAGTGAATAAATCAATCTTTTGATCGAAAATAAATATTTGAAAAGGGAAATTTGCGAGGCGGGGAATAAGACACTACTTTACGGTCGATTATCCATAATCATCATGTGGACATTATTATTACGCCAGTCTTAATAAAACCAATGGCGATTTAATTAAAACTTTCGGTATCTCCTGCGAACAAAAGATACCGACCGTTTTCTGTGACGATTACTTTTCAGGTAATTTGATATCTTTAAACATCTCTTCTATTTCTTCGTTCGAGCGCAACGCCACGGCGGTATCCACCACGTCACGCGTCAAATGCGGGGCGAAACGTTGAATGAAATCATACATGTAACTGCGCAGGAACGTGCTGCGACGAAAACCGATCTTTGTCGTGCTGTGGCTGAAGACGTCGTGGGCGTCCACGCGAACCAGATCCGGGTCGGACAGCGGATCGACGGCCATGCTGGCAATCACCCCCACTCCTAAGCCTAAACGCACGTAAGTTTTGATCACATCGGCGTCAGTCGCCGTAAAGACAATACGTGGCGTCAAACCTGCGCGGTTAAACGCGGTATCCAGTTCAGAGCGCCCCGTAAAGCCAAAGGTGTACGTCACCAGTGGATACTGTGCCAGTTCTTCAATGGTCACCGACCCTTTATTGGCCAGCGGATGCTCAGGCGTGACCACAATCGAACGATTCCAGTGATAGCATGGCAACATGACCAGATCGTCATACAGATGCAGCGCCTCGGTAGCGATGGCAAAATCGGCATTTCCTTTTGAAACCGCTTCAGCGATCTGTGTCGGCGATCCCTGGTGCATATGCAACGACACGCGAGGATAGCGCTCAATAAAACCTTTAATCACATTCGGTAGCGCATAACGCGCCTGGGTATGCGTCGTCGCAATATAGAGAGAGCCTTTATCCGGCCAGGTATGCTCACCGGCAACGGACTTTATCGCATCCACTTTGGAGAGCACTTCGCGCGCAATGCGGATAATCTCCTGACCAGCCGGCGTCACCTGAGTCAGATGCTTACCGCTACGGGCAAAGATCTGGATGCCAAGTTCGTCTTCCAGCATGCGAACCTGCTTACTGATACCCGGTTGCGAGGTATAAAGGCCTTCCGCGGTGGAGGAGACGTTAAGGTTGTGATTCACCACCTCAACAATGTAGCGAAGCTGCTGTAATTTCATGTTAAACCATCCAGATTAGCGCCATCAGGTCATCGTTTCAGAGCAGGCAGTGATGCGCTGCTAATACGATTTAATAATAAAAAAGCCGTTAACTATAACCACTATATCATTAATAAACAGGCTGTATAGCGGTGAGTAAAAAATAATAAGTCCGCTATAAAAACAAAAAAAGGGCCGCTTACGCGACCCTCTTCAGCACAACTGCACCGTGGGCGGTTACTTCTTGCCTTCGACCCATTTGCCATCAACAAAGAAGGCAGACCAGCCGGTCGCTTTCCCGTCTTTTTCAGCGGCAACATACTGCTGTTTGGTCTTACGGCTAAAACGCACCAGCGTTTTATTGCCTTCCGGATCCTGTTGCGGCGCATCGGCCAGATAACGCAGTTTTTCTGGCAGACGATCGCGGAAGCGGTATAACTCTTCCACCAACGGCGCGCGCGTCTCACGGGATTTCGGGAAAGTATTGGCAGCCAGGAAGACCCCGGCAGCGCCATCACGCAGCACGAAATACGCATCCGATTTTTCACACGGCAACTCGGGCAGCGGAACCGGATCTTCTTTCGGCGGTGCAACTTCACCGTTACGCAGGATCTTACGGGTGTTTTTACACTCGTCGTTAGTGCATGCCATGTACTTACCGAAACGCCCCATCTTCAGGTGCATCTCAGAGCCACATTTTTCGCACTCGACGATCGGACCGTCATACCCTTTGATACGGAATTCGCCTTCTTCGATCTCGTAGCCGTCGCAGGTCGGGTTATTACCACAAACATGCAGCTTGCGCTTCGGATCGATCAGGTAGCTGTCCATCGCCGTACCGCACTTCTGACAACGACGTTTGGCGCGCAGGGCGTTGGTTTCCGCGTCATCACCTTCCAGCACGTTCAGCACTTCGTTTTCCGGCACCAGGTTAATGGTGGTTTTGCAACGCTCTTTCGGCGGCAGCGCATAGCCAGAACAGCCAAGGAATACCCCGGTGCTCGCTGTGCGAATCCCCATTTTGCGACCACAAGTCGGGCAGTCAATGCTGGTCAGAACCATCTGGTTCGGGCGCATACCACCCTCTTCCGGATCTTTTTCAGCTTTATCTAACTGCTGGGTGAAATCCGAGAAGAAGTGATCCAGTACAGCTTTCCACTCTGCTTCGTGATTTGCCACCTGGTCGAGGCTGTTTTCCATCTGCGCGGTAAAGTCGTAGTTCATTAACTCGCGGAAATTTTCTTCAAGGCGATCGGTGACGATTTCGCCCATTTTTTCCGCATAGAAACGACGATTTTCTACTCGCACGTAGCCACGATCCTGAATGGTCGAAATGATCGACGCATAGGTAGACGGACGACCGATACCGCGTTTTTCCAGCTCTTTAACCAGCGATGCTTCACTGAAACGGGCTGGCGGCTTGGTAAAGTGCTGGGCTGGTGTAAGTTCAACGAGCGTCAGAGCATCGCCTTTATTAACTGCTGGTAAGATGCGATCTTCATCGCCTTTACGCAACGCAGGCATCACTTTTGTCCAGCCATCAAAACGCAAAATACGACCGCGTGCTTTCAGGCGGAAATCGCCCGCACCAACGGTCAGCGTCGTGGAGTCATATTTCGCTGGGGTCATCTGGCAGGCAACGAACTGACGCCAGATTAACTGGTACAGTTTCTGCGCATCTGCTTCCATATCCTTCAGCGATTCCGCCATCACATTGACGTCAGAAGGACGAATCGCTTCGTGCGCTTCCTGTGAGTTTTCTTTGCTGGCGTACTGATTCGGACTTTCCGGCAGATATTTCTTACCAAAATTATCGCTGATATAACCGCGAACCATATTTACCGCGTCCTGACTCAGGTTAGTGGAGTCGGTACGCATGTAAGTGATATAGCCTGCTTCATACAAACGCTGCGCCATCATCATGGTTTTTTTCACGCCAAATCCAAGACGGGTGCTGGCAGCTTGTTGCAGCGTAGAGGTAATAAAAGGAGCGCCAGGTTTACTGGTTGTCGGTTTGTCTTCACGTTCCAGCACGCTGTAGCGCGCTTTTTCCAGCAGACTTACCGCAGCCTGAGTTTGTTCTTTGTTGACCGGACGGAACGGTTTGTCGTTCTGATGAGTCACCTGTAACGCCAACGCTTCACCAGATGGCGTGGTCGTGCTGGCATCGACTTCCCAGAACTCTTCCGGCACGAACGCTTTAATTTCACGCTCACGCTCGACCACCAGGCGAACCGCCACCGACTGCACACGACCGGCAGACAGACCACGAGCGATCTTTTTCCATAGCAGCGGCGAAACCATATACCCCACCACGCGGTCCATAAAGCGACGCGCCTGCTGGGCATTAACACGATCAATATTCAGCTCACCCGGTTTGTTAAATGCCTGGCGGATCGCGTTTTTAGTAATTTCGTTAAACACCACTCGGCTATAGCGCGCATCATCACCCCCAATCACTTCCCGCAGGTGCCATGCAATGGCTTCCCCTTCGCGGTCAAGGTCGGTTGCGAGATAGATGTGGTCGGCTTTTTCAGCCAGTTGTTTCAGTTCAGAGACGACCTTCTCTTTACCAGGCAACACTTCATAGTGCGCCTCCCAATTGTGCCACGGGTCAACCCCCATACGGTTGACGAGAGCGCCACGTTCATCCTTTTTAGGCTTTTTAGCCGTCTTGGTGGAGGTAGAGTCGGCACTCTTTTTGGCAGCTGAGCCACTGGTCGGCAAATCGCGGATGTGACCGACGCTGGATTTCACCACGTAGTCACTACCCAGATACTTGTTGATCGTTTTGGCTTTTGCCGGGGACTCAACGATGACAAGAGCTTTACCCATATTCACCTTTACCTAAATTGATTCTTCCAGGAATGCGTCGCACGTTAATACACCATCCACTGGCGACGAGCCACGGATATGGTCCCTGCGTCTGCGGATATCAACCCCTTGTACTGACTCTGTACACTAAATAGCCAGGTGACTGAGTTGACAGGTTTTTTCGCACAGAGGCGCTATAGCACGACGGAATTTCGGTCGAATGTCAAGCAAATCTGTTGCCTGGTTGACGAAAGCGTCACACTGTACCTGATAAAATTCGTTACGCAACTTTATTAGCATGCAAAACTAAATCCTGCCAGTCAGCAAAGGTTGACAACCCCTTGTACACACTGAGGGAATATTTGCCCAAAAGAGTTGGTCGGCGTAGACTAATGCCCTTGTTTAAGGAGTAAAAAATGCGCAAAGAGACACAACCTATCGATCGCGAAACGCTGTTGATTGAAGCCAACAAAATCATTCGTGAGCATGAAGATACGCTGGCGGGCATTGTTGCCACCGGTGTGACCCAGCGAAATGGGGTGTTGGTCTTCAGTGGGGATTACTTTTTAGACGAGCAAGGTTTACCCACGCCAAAGAGCACTGCCGTGTTCAATATGTTTAAACATCTGGCGCATGTACTTTCTGAAAAGTATCACCTGATTGATTAAAGCAAAAACGCGAGGCCTTGGAGCCTCGCGTTTTTCATTAATACCGTCTCTTACATCAACGGTTTTTGTCCGCGCTGCCACCAGCGCAGGAGCAGCCGATCGGCACTTTCCGCGGCGCTGCCTGTCACCCGATCGACCAGTTTCTTCCGTTGCAGATAGCGAACGTTCAGCACCTCTCGTCCTTCCATCAGCCCAAGGATCACCTCGTCGCTGGTATTTATCTCATCAATGAGCCCTTTCTCCAGCGCCTGCTGTCCGTACCAGTGTTCACCCGTCGCAACCTGTTCAATGTCCAGAGTCGGACGCATACGATGGACAAAATCTTTAAACAGGTGATGGGTTTCGTTTAAATCCTCACGAAACTTCTGCCGCCCTTCTTCGGTGTTCTCACCCAGCAGCGTCAGCGTCCGTTTGTACTGTCCGGCGGTATGCAACTCGATATCGATATCCTTGCCTTTCAGGAAACGGTTGAAGTTGGGGATCTGCGCAACCACGCCAATCGAACCGACAATCGCGAAGGGTGCGGAGACAATTTTGTCCGCCACACAGGCCATCATGTAACCGCCACTCGCCGCGACTTTATCCACGGTCACGGTCAACGGGATCTTTTTATCGCGTAAGCGTTGCAGTTGTGATGCGGCAAGGCCGTAACCGTGCACAACGCCACCAGGGCTTTCCAGACGCACCACCACCTGGTCCTGCGGTTTCACCACCGCCAGTACGGCCGTCACCTCTTCACGCAGTGAACTGACCTCGTGGGCATCCATACTGCCTTTGAAATCCAGCACCCAGACGCGCGGTTTATCCGACGTGTCGCTGTCGCCCCGTTTGGCTTTTACTTTGGCGGCTTTCACTTCCTGCTTATGCTTTTTCTTTTGCGCTTTATGCCAGAGTTTCTGTTGATGGCTATCGAGCAGCGCCATCGCCAGTTCATCCTTCATTTCTTTATATTGTTCGCTGAGGTTGGTAACCCGCAGTTCGCCACGCTGGCGCTTACGTTGGGCAACATTCACGATAATGGTGGCAATCGCCGCGATAGCCAGCACAACGGTCACGATTTTTGCTAAAAACAAGCCATATTCAGACAACAATTCCACACGTCCCACCTTGGTTAAACAACTTAGCGTCGGCTCAGTGTACATCAGGTGTAATGCGTCGTCTCGCGGGATATGCGGATGGATAAAAGTATGACAAAGTGTTCATTTTAGGGCGTTATCGCCGTTGGCTGATTGAAATTGAGTCCTGTTTCAGGCATAAACCCGACACACCAACGAGAAGCAGAGCGACCAGGCATGTCGCCGAGGAGTCCCCATGCATTATCAACCGAAACAAGACCTTCTGCAGGATCGCATTATTCTGGTGACCGGCGCCAGCGACGGCATTGGCCGTGAAGCGGCCCTGACCTACGCTCGCTACGGCGCCAACGTCATTTTGCTCGGCCGTAATGATGAGAAATTGCGCCACGTCGCCGACAGCATTACCCAGCAAACGGACCGCCAGCCGCAGTGGTTTACACTCGATCTGTTAACCTGCACCGCTGATGACTGTCATCAACTGGCGCAGCGCATCGGCGGACAGTATCCGCGACTGGACGGCGTCTTACACAATGCCGGTTTACTGGGTGACGTCTGTCCGATGATCGAGCAGGACCCGCAGGTCTGGCAACAGGTTATGCAGGTCAACGTCAATGCAACGTTTATGCTGACCCAGGCATTGCTTCCTTTATTACTTAAGTCAGATTCCGGATCGTTAGTCTTCACCTCCTCCAGCGTGGGCCAGCAGGGTCGTGCTAACTGGGGCGCCTACGCGGCCTCTAAATTTGCTACCGAAGGCATGATGCAGGTGCTGGCAGATGAGTACCAAAACCGTCCGCTACGCGTGAATTGCATCAATCCGGGCGGCACCCGTACCGGGATGCGCGCCAACGCCTTTCCAACGGAAGATCCGCAAAAACTCAAAACACCCGCCGATATTATGCCGTTGTACCTGTGGCTAATGGGCGACGACAGCCGCCGCAAGACCGGCATGACCTTCGACGCCCAACCGGGCCGCAAACCAGGAATCGCCCAATGAGTGAAGAACGCTATCAACAGCGCCAGCAGCGCGTGAAGGACCGGGTTGACGCCCGGGTAGCCCAGGCCCAGGACGAACGCGGCATCGTGATTGTCTTCACCGGCAACGGGAAAGGAAAAACCACCGCCGCCTTCGGCACCGCCACTCGCGCAGTGGGACACGGTAAAAAGGTCGGCGTGGTGCAGTTTATCAAGGGGACCTGGCCCAACGGCGAGCGTAACCTGCTGGAGCCGCACGGCGTTGAATTTCAGGTGATGGCGACCGGGTTTACCTGGGAGACGCAAAACCGCGAAGCTGACACCGCAGCCTGTCTGGCTGTATGGGATCACGGCAAACGCATGCTTGCCGATCCGCAACTGGATATGGTGGTGCTGGACGAACTGACTTATATGGTGGCATACGATTATCTGCCGCTTGAAGAGGTGATTAACGCGCTGAATGCGCGCCCGTCTCACCAGACGGTGATCATCACCGGTCGCGGCTGCCATCGGGATATTCTCGAACTGGCCGATACCGTCAGTGAACTGCGTCCGGTTAAACATGCCTTTGAGGCAGGGGTCAAAGCCCAGATGGGGATTGATTATTAAAAAAGGCCCCTCGGGGCCTTTTAGCAATTACGGGATAGCGAATTAACCGTTGTTATTACGACCGCCTGCACGGCGACCGCCGCTCACCTGGCTGTGACGCTTCACGGCACGGCGAATCTGATTTGCCTTCATGCGGCGACGATCTTTCTCTACCGCCACTTTCGAGGTGGTTTCCGGCTCCAGTTCCACCAGCTCACGCAGATAGTTGGTCTGGGCGAGATCCAGTTCCGTCCAGCCGCCGCGCGGCAGACCTTTCGGCAACGGAATATCACCGTAGCGTACGCGAATCAGACGGCTTACCTGCACGCCAACGGCTTCCCACAGGCGACGCACTTCACGGTTGCGCCCTTCGGTCAGGGTGACGTTGTACCACTGGTTGATCCCTTCACCACCGCTGAACTTGATGGTCTTGAACGCTGCCGGACCGTCTTCCAGCTGCACGCCACGGATCAGATCTCGCAGTTTAGCATCGTCAACCTGGCCAAAGACGCGCACCGCGTATTCACGTTCAACTTCACGGCTCGGATGCATCAGGCGGTTTGCCAGTTCACCATCGGTAGTGAACAGCAGCAGACCGCAGGTATTAACGTCCAGACGCCCTACCGCAATCCAGCGAGCACCGCGCAGTTTCGGTAAGCGATCAAACACCGTAGGACGACCTTCCGGGTCGTTACGCGTGCACAGTTCACCTTCCGGCTTGTAATAGGCCAGAACGCGACAAATTTGTTCCGCCGACTCTTTCACCGAAATCAGGTGACCGTCGATACGAATTTTCAGGCCGGGAGTCACTTCAACGCGATCGCCCAGCGTGGCAATTTTGCCGTCTACGCTGACGCGACCTGCTGCAATGATGGATTCAATTTCACGGCGGGAGCCGTGGCCAGCGCGCGCCAGCACTTTCTGTAACTTTTCGCTCATAGAGCTTCCTTTAGCTGTCGCCTTCACAGGCGTCGAACAGGAGAATCAACGGCGCTTTTCAGCGCCATTTTAAGGCCGCGTAGTATACAGAGTTGCGTCCTTATAAGAAAGGTTTAACGTCTCCGACGCCTTCACGCAAGACAACCGGAGAATCATCGGTTAAATCAATCACCGTTGTGGGTTGCTGGCCCAGATAACCGCCATGAATAATCAGGTCCACCTGCTTTTCCAGTCGATCTTTAATTTCTTCCGGATCGGACTCGGTAAAATCACTGCCTGGCAGCATCAGCGAGGTAGAGAGCATCGGCTCGCCCAGCGTCTGCAATAGTTCGAGCGCGATCGGGTTCGACGGCACGCGCAGACCAATGGTCTTACGTTTTTCCTGCAACAACCGACGCGGTACCTCTTTCGTCCCTTTCAGGATGAAGGTGTAGTTGCCCGGCGTGTTGTTCTTGATCAGGCGAAAAGCCACGTTGTCGACAAACGAATAGGTCGACAGTTCGGACAGATCGCGACACATCAGGGTGAAGTTATGTCCATCCGGCAACTGGCGAATACGGCAAATCCGTTCCATCGCGCCTTTGTCTTCAATTTTACAACCGAGCGCGTAGCCGGAGTCGGTTGGATACACAATCACCCCGCCCTTACGCACAATCTCAACCGCCTGGTTGATCAGGCGCTGCTGTGGGTTATCAGGATGAATATAAAAAAACTGGCTCATACTTCCCTCACTGTGGTGTTCTGTGGCTGCTCCCACGTCTGCCAGACGCCTTCAACGCCTGCCGGCAGCCAGAGCTTGCGACCCAACTCGATCCACGGGCAAGGTTGATGAAAATCAGATCCTTGCGATGCCCATAGCTGATGCTGGCGGGCGAGCGTAGCCAGTTGCGTGCGCTCATTCGGGGACTGTTGGCACTGCGCGACTTCCATCGCATCACCACGATGTTGCGCAAAATACGCCACCAGCCTTTTCAGCCATTTAGCGCTAAGATCATACCGCCCAGGATGGGCCAGTACCGCCTTACCGCCAGAATGATGAATGACATCAATAGCTTGTTCTATTGTACACCACTGTGGCGGAACGTATCCTGTTTTCCCGCGCGCGAGATACTTTTTAAACACATCCGCCATGGTGGTCGCTTTACCACACTCCACCAGATAACGGGCGAAATGGCCACGGGTCACCGCGCCGCCATCGGCCAGGCGCAATGCCCCTTCCCATGCGCCGGTGATGTGCGCTTTTTCCAGGCGGTCAGCGATGAGCCGCGCCCGCTGCTGTCGGCGTTCCGTCTGTTGCGCCAGAAACGCGCACATCGCCGGATTTTCAATATCAATATTCAGACCCACAATATGGATTTCGTGGTTTTCCCAGACCGTGGAGATCTCAACGCCAGGGATCAAATTTAGCGCAAGGCCAGAACGTGAAATTTCTTCGCTTGCCGCGGGGATCGCGGCTGTGGTGTCATGGTCGGTAATCGCCAGCGTGCCTACACGCATCTCGACGGCGCGGTGGACTAGCGCTTCTGGCGTCAGCCGACCATCGGATGCCGTGGTGTGACTGTGCAGGTCATAAATCACTGCATAATTCGTGTCGCTCAAGGCGAACTCCCGTCTCTCAAAAATAGTCTTTCCTGCGCATCATAACGGTTCCGGCAAATTTACTGAAATCAGGTGTTGACAATAACCCATCGAACTAGTTAACTAGTACGAAAGTTCACAAGCAAAAGGGTATCGAAATGAAAGCAACGTTTGTTCTGCACGGTGGGTGGCGCACTTCCTGATTTCGGGCAGTGTATTTCGCGTGTAGATCGCCACCAGATACCCGGCCCGCCAACAGCGCGGGCTTTTTTTTGAACAAAATTAATGAGAATAACCATGCAGACATCAAAACCGACACTTGAACTCATTACCTGCGATGCCGCCTATCGCAAAAACCCGACGGAATTGTTCCACCAGGTTTGCGGCAATCGTCCGGCAACGCTGCTGCTGGAATCTGCGGATATCGACAGCAAAGACGACCTTAAAAGCCTGTTACTGGTGGATAGCGCGCTACGCATCACCGCTACCGGTGACACTGTCACTATTCAGGCCTTAACTGACAATGGCGCCGCACTGTTGACATTGCTCGATGCCGCCCTGCCCGCAGGCGTTGAAAATGAACGCCAGGACGCAGGTCGCGTGCTGCGTTTCCCGCCAGTCAGCCCATTATTAGACGAAGATGCACGCCTGTGCGCACTCTCGGTCTTTGACGCCTTCCGCCTGCTGCAGGGACTGGTGAACGTCCCGGCGCAAGAGCGCGAAGCGATGTTCTTTGGCGGTCTGTTTGCGTACGATCTGGTTGCCGGTTTTGAAGATTTACCACAGCTTGAGGCTGGCAACCGCTGCCCGGATTACTGTTTCTATCTGGCGGAAACGCTTGTGGTGATCGACCACCAGAAACAAAGCTCCCGCATTCAGGCCAGCCTGTTCAGCGACAATGACGCGGAAAAACAGCGACTCACCGCACGTCTGGCACGTCTGAGCCAGCAGTTGACCGAACCTGCGCCGCCGTTGCCGGTCGTTTCCGTGCCACAAATGCGCTGTGAATGTAATCAGAGCGATGAAGAATTTGGCGCGGTGGTTCGCTCAATGCAGAAAGCGATCCGCGCCGGGGAAATTTTTCAGGTGGTCCCGTCCCGCCGCTTCTCACTGCCCTGCCCGTCGCCGCTGGCGGCCTATTACGTGCTGAAGAAGAGCAACCCCAGCCCGTACATGTTCTTTATGCAGGACAACGATTTCACCTTGTTTGGTGCGTCGCCGGAAAGTTCACTGAAATACGATGCCGCCAGCCGCCAGATTGAAATTTACCCGATTGCCGGTACGCGTCCTCGCGGTCGTCACGCCGACGGAACGTTAGATCGCGACCTCGACAGCCGCATTGAACTGGAGATGCGCACCGACCATAAAGAGCTTTCCGAGCATCTGATGCTGGTTGACCTGGCGCGTAACGATCTCGCCCGAATCTGTACGCCAGGCAGTCGGTACGTGGCAGACCTGACGAAGGTTGACCGTTATTCTCACGTTATGCACCTGGTCTCTCGCGTCGTCGGCGAATTACGTCACGATCTCGATGTCCTGCACGCCTACCGCGCCTGCATGAACATGGGCACGCTGAGCGGCGCACCGAAAGTGCGGGCAATGCAGTTGATTGCCGAAGCCGAGGGCCGTCGACGCGGCAGCTACGGCGGTGCAGTCGGTTACTTCACCGCGCACGGCGATCTGGATACCTGCATTGTGATTCGCTCCGCGCTGGTGGAAGACGGTATCGCCACCGTCCAGGCGGGTGCCGGTATTGTGCTCGATTCTGTTCCCCAGTCAGAAGCCGACGAAACCCGTAACAAAGCGCGCGCGGTCCTGCGTGCCATTGCCACCGCGCACCACGCACAGGAGACTTTCTGATGGCTGACATTCTGCTGCTCGACAACATCGACTCATTCACCTATAACCTGGCAGATCAGCTGCGTACCAACGGTCATAACGTGGTGATTTACCGTAACCATATTCCGGCTCAGACCCTGATTGAGCGTCTGGCCACCATGAAGAACCCGGTACTGGTGCTGTCTCCAGGCCCTGGCGTACCCAGTGAAGCAGGTTGCATGCCGGAACTGCTGACCCGTCTGCGCGGCAAGCTGCCAATTATCGGCATCTGCCTGGGCCATCAGGCGATTGTCGAAGCCTACGGCGGCTACGTCGGACAGGCCGGCGAGATCCTGCACGGTAAGGCATCCAGCATTGAACACGATGGACAGGCTATGTTTGCCGGTCTGACGAATCCGCTGCCGGTTGCCCGCTATCACTCTCTGATCGGTAGCAATATCCCCGCCGGCCTGACCATCAACGCCCATTTTAACGGCATGGTGATGGCGGTTCGTCATGATGCCGATCGCGTGTGCGGCTTACAGTTCCACCCGGAATCCATTCTGACCACCCAGGGTGCACGTCTGCTTGAGCAGACGCTGGCCTGGGCGCAGCAGAAGCTGGAGCCGACCAATACCTTGCAGCCGATCCTCGAAAGACTGTATCAGGCACAGACCCTGAGCCAGCAGGAAAGCCACCAGTTGTTCTCCGCCGTGGTACGCGGTGAACTGAAACCGGAACAGCTGGCTGCCGCGCTGGTCAGCATGAAGATTCGCGGCGAGCATCCGAATGAGATTGCCGGTGCGGCAACCGCCTTACTGGAAAACGCTGCGCCGTTCCCCCGCCCTGATTATCTGTTCGCCGATATCGTTGGCACCGGCGGCGACGGCAGTAACAGCATTAATATTTCTACCGCCAGCGCTTTTGTCGCGGCGGCATGCGGCCTGAAGGTGGCAAAACACGGCAACCGCAGCGTTTCCAGTAAATCCGGCTCATCAGACCTGCTGGCCGCCTTCGGTATCAATCTCGATATGAATGCCGACCGATCGCGTCAGGCGCTGGACGAACTGGGCGTTTGCTTCCTGTTTGCCCCGAAATATCACACCGGATTCCGTCATGCGATGCCGGTACGCCAGCAGTTGAAGACCCGTACGCTGTTCAACGTACTGGGGCCGCTGATTAACCCGGCGCATCCGCCGCTGGCGCTGATTGGCGTGTACAGCCCTGAACTGGTTTTGCCGATTGCCGAAACCCTGCGCGTGCTGGGTTACCAGCGTGCCGCGGTCGTACACAGCGGCGGAATGGATGAAGTCTCTCTGCATGCGCCGACCATTGTGGCGGAGCTACATGACGGCGAGATCAAAAGCTATCAGCTGACGGCAGATGACTTTGGCCTGACCCCTTACCACCAGGAACAACTGGCAGGCGGTACGCCGGAAGAAAACCGTGACATTCTGACACGCTTACTACAAGGTAAAGGTGACGCCGCCCATGAGGCAGCCGTTGCCGCAAACGTCGCAATGTTAATGCGACTGCATGGTGAAGAAGATCTCAAGGCTAATGCGCAAACCGTTCTCGAGGTCTTGCACAGTGGTTCCGCTTATGACCGAGTCACCGCTCTGGCGGCAAGAGGGTAAATGATGCAAACCGTTTTAGCGAAAATCGTCGCAGACAAGGCGATTTGGGTGGAAGCCCGCAAACAGCAACAACCGTTGGCCAGTTTTCAAAACGATGTCCAGCCCAGCTCGCGTCACTTTTATGACGCCTTACAGGGCGCGCGTACGGCTTTTATTCTGGAGTGTAAGAAAGCCTCCCCGTCTAAAGGCGTGATCCGCGATGATTTCGACCCGGCGCGGATTGCCGGGGTGTATAAACATTACGCCTCCGCCATTTCCGTTCTGACGGATGAGAAGTACTTCCAGGGCAGTTTTGATTTCCTGCCGATCGTGAGCCGCATCGCGCCGCAGCCGATTTTGTGTAAGGACTTTATTATCGACCCTTACCAGATTTACCTTGCGCGCCACTATCAGGCCGACGCCTGTCTGCTGATGCTTTCGGTCCTCGACGACGAGCAGTATCGCCAGCTTTCTGCCGTGGCGCACAGCCTCAAAATGGGCGTGCTGACAGAAGTCAGTAATGAAGACGAACTGGAGCGCGCCATTGCGCTTGGCGCGAAAGTGGTCGGGATTAACAACCGCGACCTGCGCGACCTGTCGATTGACTTAAATCGGACGCGCCAACTGGCGCCGAAACTGGGCCAGGGTGTGACGGTGATTAGCGAATCGGGGATCAACACCTACGCTCAGGTTCGCGAGTTGAGCCATTTTGCCAATGGTTTCCTGATTGGTTCCGCACTCATGGCGAATGACGATCTTAACGCCGCCGTACGCCGTGTTCTGCTGGGCGAGAATAAGGTCTGTGGCCTGACGCGTCCAGAAGATGCCAAAGCCGCCTGCGAGTCTGGCGCGATCTATGGTGGACTGATTTTTGTCCCTTCATCACCTCGTTTTGTCAATATTGAACAGGCCCGCGAAGTGCAGTCCGCCGCCCCGCTACAGTATGTTGGCGTATTCCGCAATCACGACATCGCCGACGTCTGTGAAAAAGCAACACAGCTTTCGCTGACAGCCGTACAGCTGCATGGCCGCGAAGATCAGGCGTATGTTGATGCGCTACGCGCCGCGCTGCCTGAAAACGTACAGATCTGGAAAGCGCTGAGCGTCGGTGACACTCTCCCGGCCCGCGATTATCAGCATGTCGACAAATACGTGCTGGATAACGGCCAGGGCGGCAGCGGTCAGCGTTTTGACTGGTCGTTACTGCAAGGACAATCGCTGGATAACGTATTGCTGGCAGGCGGTCTTGGCGCGGATAACTGCGTTGAGGCGGCTAAAACCGGCTGTGCCGGTCTCGATTTTAATTCAGGTGTAGAGTCACAGCCGGGCATCAAAGATGCACGCCTTCTGGCCTCGGTATTTCAGACACTGCGCGCATATTAAGGAAAAGGACATGACAACATTACTCAATCCCTATTTTGGTGAATTCGGTGGCATGTATGTGCCGCAGATTCTGATGCCTGCTCTGCGTCAACTGGAAGACGCGTTTGTCAGTGCGCAAAAAGATCCCGAGTTTCAGGCCCAGTTTACCGACCTGTTGAAAAACTACGCAGGGCGTCCCACCGCGTTGACCAAATGTCAGAACATCACCGCCGGGACCAATACCACGCTGTACCTGAAACGTGAAGATCTGCTGCACGGCGGCGCGCATAAAACCAACCAGGTGTTAGGTCAGGCATTGCTGGCAAAACGCATGGGTAAAACCGAGATTATTGCGGAAACGGGCGCGGGCCAGCACGGGGTAGCTTCGGCGCTCGCCAGCGCCCTGCTCGGCCTGAAATGCCGTATCTACATGGGGGCGAAAGACGTTGAGCGCCAGTCACCAAACGTCTTCCGTATGCGTCTGATGGGTGCGGAAGTGATTCCGGTTCACAGCGGTTCAGCCACGCTGAAAGACGCCTGTAACGAGGCGCTGCGTGACTGGTCTGGTAGCTACGACACCGCGCACTACATGCTCGGCACCGCTGCTGGCCCGCACCCGTTCCCGACCATCGTGCGTGAATTCCAGCGCATGATCGGCGAAGAAACCAAAGCGCAGATCCTCGAAAAAGAGGGGCGCCTGCCGGACGCGGTGATCGCCTGCGTGGGCGGCGGTTCCAACGCCATCGGGATGTTTGCCGATTTTATTAATGAGCCAAACGTTGGGCTGATTGGTGTAGAACCGGGTGGTCACGGGATTGAAACCGGTGAACACGGTGCGCCGTTGAAGCACGGTCGCGTCGGGATCTATTTTGGTATGAAAGCGCCAATGATGCAGACCGATGAGGGACAGATCGAGGAGTCCTACTCCGTCTCTGCAGGTCTGGATTTCCCGTCCGTCGGCCCACAGCATGCGTACCTGAACAGCATTGGTCGTGCCGACTACGTGTCGATCACCGATGATGAAGCGCTGGACGCCTTTAAAACGCTCTGTCTGCACGAGGGCATTATCCCGGCGCTCGAGTCGTCACACGCCCTGGCCCACGCGCTGAAAATGATGCGTGAGAATCCGGAGAAAGCGCAACTGCTGGTGGTTAACCTTTCCGGTCGTGGGGACAAAGACATTTTCACCGTACACGATATTCTGAAAGCGCGAGGGGAAATCTGATGGAACGCTATGAAAGTTTGTTTGCACAACTAAACGATCGCAAGGAAGGTGCCTTTGTTCCCTTCGTGACCCTCGGCGACCCTGGCGTTGAACAGTCGCTGAAGATTATCGATGCCCTGATTGAGGCAGGTGCAGATGCGCTGGAGTTAGGGATCCCTTTCTCCGATCCGCTCGCTGATGGCCCGACCATTCAGAGCGCCACGCTGCGCGCGTTTGCCGCTGGCGTCACGCCGACCCGTTGTTTTGAGATGCTGGCCGCCATTCGCGAAAAACATCCGACCATTCCCATTGGTCTGTTGATGTACGCGAATCTGGTATTCAGCAAAGGTATTGACGCGTTTTATGCCAAATGTGCCGAGGTCGGCGTGGATTCGGTTCTGGTCGCCGACGTGCCGGTGGAAGAGTCCGCGCCATTCCGTCAGGCGGCGCTGCGCCACAACGTTGCGCCGATTTTCATCTGCCCGCCCAATGCCGATGATGACCTGCTGCGCCAGATCGCCTCTTATGGCCGGGGTTATACTTATCTGCTGTCTCGCGCAGGGGTGACGGGCGCAGAAAACCGCGCTGCGCTGCCTTTGCATCATCTGGTAGAGAAACTGAAAGAGTACAACGCCGCGCCTGCTTTACAGGGCTTTGGTATTTCCGCACCGGAGCAGGTGTCTGCCGCCATTGACGCAGGCGCCGCTGGCGCGATCTCCGGTTCCGCGATCGTCAAAATCATTGAGAAAAATGTCGAGCAGCCTGATCAGATGCTCGCAGAACTCAAATCATTCGTCAGCAGATTAAAAGCCGCTACCCGTCAGTAATACCCAAAGACCGCCAGTCTCGCGCTGGCGGTCCCATTATTTAGCCTGCTTCATTTTGTACATCTCGCCATCTGCATACTGAATGGCATCATCAATGCCCTCAGTCACTTCGGCTACGCCCCATGAGATGGAAAGCGGCACCTGCGTCTCCTTCACGAGAAACTGATACTCATTGATTTGCTGGGTGATACGTTCCGCGATGGCGACCGCATCGCTCGTTTTCGCCTTATACAGCACAATCACGAACTCATCTCCCCCGGTGCGAATCACCAGATCGTCACTGGTGCGGGTATTGGACAACATCCGGTTGGCAATAATCTGTAACGCTCTGTCCCCGGCAACGTGTCCCCAGGTGTCGTTAATTGCTTTGAATTTATTGCAATCAACCAACACCACCGAACTGTCAGAGAGATCCCGCCGCTTGATGATGTCGAGAATTTTACGGTTGAAACAACCCGTCAACGAGTCGATGTAGACTTTCAGATCGCTCTCATTTAGCCAGGATTTTAACCCCATCATGATCAGTACAAAGAAGAACGGCGCCATCAGGATCAGCAACCCCGCCTGGGTGTCATGCATCGCAAACCCACTGAGCGAGATAGCGTAGTGAATGACATATTTCTCAGAGAGCACTTTGAAGGCAATTTCCGGACGCTTTTTACATTCCCCCCACAGACAAAGCGACTGCTGATTCAAAGTATTCACCAGCGAAACGTTCAGCCCATGCGGCACCTGTCCATCAAAGGCGTCGCGTAATGCCTCCTGAAGTTCCGGCTTCGCATGATCGTAAACCAGATAGCCAAGGATATGGTCGGAAATCTCAGTACGCGAGAGGTCATAAATATAACTCACGACGCTAAAGGCTTTCTCATCCGTGATTTTATCGTTATAAAAATCCGTGGAGCTTAAGGCCTTCGTTTTGACACTCTTTTCCAACAGGCGGGTATAAAAATCGACGGGAGGTAAAAAGAAGTCGGAGATATTCTGCGCCATTTGCGACGTACGATAATTAAACGCTTTGGTGTCAGTCGGCGTAAACCAGTAAAAATAGCTCGCATCCTCGGCAATAACGTAGCGATGAGCATCGAAATTTCCGGGGTTAAGCGCATTCACCCTACCGCGAATAAACTCAGCGGCGGTATACATGCACAGTGCGTTTAACGTCGGCTCACGCGCCACCATCGCGCCCGATGCGGAGTGAATGCGTTTCCTGTCGGCGTTAATTCCCCAGACCCTTCCACGAGGGAGAAATAGTGACATGGCACCACACTGATCGGCGGCTTTGATCTGCCGGTAGCGCACGCCGGTCGCATCCGCGATCATTTCATTATCATTGAAGATATCAAGCATCCGCGTTTGCAGGCGGTTCATTCCTTCATTGACTGCTGCCAGTCGCTGCTCATAAATAATAAACAAGAAAAGTGATGTAAATAGCAGCGTGGTTAGCGCTGAAATAATAAGTGCCTGTCTGTTTCTTAAACTGTCCTGCACGATTTTCACTAAGGCACCCTGAGCATCAACACGCTGTTAACACTACGTTATTCGATTTTAAGAAGGCAGTACAGGTCTCACGGGAGAATCTCGCCCTTCTGTCAGACGACTTGTGAGTAGAACCGCCCCGCTACAAATAATTTTAGTCTACCTGCGCCGCTTTACGTGGTGCGCAAACACTCAGCGTTAGCCTGTCATCAGGCTGAAAGAGCGGTTTTGATGCCTGCGTCCTCTGGGTTGTAGCACAGATCTGCGACCAGGAATATTCTTAAAGAGACAGTCTTATGATTATTTACAATGTCAACCCATCCACATAAATGTAAATTTACGTCAATTACATTAACAGTATTAATATAACCACACATTATGATACCATGAGTTATTAATAGAATAGTGAATTATAAGGCGTTAAGTCGCTCATTTCTAAAGGGCTACATTATTATTTTCTGATGGCTGCACCACATTATATTTCCCCCTCGTGACAAATCCGTAACAATTTGACTATCCCGGGATAGCGACTAATTTTAGAAAGGTACCGACACCGGTCACAAATTAACATTTATGTTTACCAACGAAACAGGAGAAATAACATGGCCGAACATCGTGGTGGTTCTTGAAATTTCGCCGAGAATCGTGAAAAAGCATCAGAAGCGGGCCGTAAAGGTGGCCAACATAGCGGCGGAAATTTTAAAAACGATCCGCAACGTGCTTCTGAAGCAGGTAAAAAAGGCGGCCAAAACAGCCGTGGCGGAAATAAATCCGACAAATCGTAGACATCCTTTTTTTTTATAATTTTTAAGATTTATCGTTTACGAACGCTGCGAGTCTTTCGACTCGCAGTATCATCCCAGGAGAATAGAGATGAATATTAAAACTGTTGAAGATGTTTTTATCCACCTGCTTTCAGACACCTACAGCGCAGAAAAACAATTGACTCGGGCGCTATCGAAATTAGCCAGAGCTGCTTCCAGTGAAAAATTAAGCCAGGCATTCCAGGCACACCTTGAAGAGACACAGGGGCAAATTGAACGTATTGATCAGATCGTTGAATCCGAAGCGGGTATTAAAGTAAAACGCATGAAGTGTGTGGCGATGGAAGGTCTGATCGAAGAGGCCAACGAGGTCATTGAGAGCACCGAGAAAAACGACGTGCGTGACGCTGCGCTTATTGCCGCCGCACAGAAAGTTGAGCACTATGAGATTGCCAGCTACGGCACCCTTGCCACTCTCGCAGAACAACTGGGCTATCGTAAAGCAGTGAAACTGCTGAATGAAACCCTGGAAGAAGAGAAAGCAACCGATATTAAACTGACCGATTTAGCCATCGGCAACGTGAATCAGAAAGCGCAAAATAAATCCTGAATTATTTTTATCCTGGTTATTAAATATCCGCTTTTAATTAAATCATTCCCAGAGGACATTACAAATGAATGCTATCGAACATTATCATGACTGGCTTCGTGACGCCCATGCTATGGAAAAACAAGCCGAATCGATGCTGGAATCCATGGCGGGTCGTATCGATAACTATCCTGATCTACGCTCGAGAATTGAGCAACATATTAGCGAAACCAAACATCAAATTACGATTCTGGAAGAGATCCTCGACCGCAATAATATCTCACGTTCTGTCATTAAAGATTCCATGAGTAAAATGGCGGCGTTGGGACAATCCATTGGTGGTATTTTTCCATCTGATGAAATCGTAAAAGGTTCGATCAGCGGTTATGTTTTTGAACAATTCGAAATTGCCTGCTATACCTCCCTGCTTGCTTCGGCGCAAAAAGCAGGCGATACCGCCTCAATTCCGGCTATTGAATCTATTCTCAATGAAGAGAAACAAATGGCTGACTGGCTGATTAAGCATATTCCGCAAACGACGGAACAATTTTTACTGCGCTCGGAAACTGACGGCGTAGAAGCCAAAAAATAACAAATACATCAGGAGGCATAATGTTTCGACACGTTAAGCAACTTCAATATACGGTGCGAGTCAGCGAGCCTAACCCTGGTTTAGCGAATCTTTTGCTTGAGCAATTTGGCGGCCCACAGGGCGAACTGGCTGCGGCATGTCGTTACTTCACTCAGGGCCTGGGTGATGATGATGCTGGACGCAAAGAGATGCTGATGGACATTGCGACCGAAGAACTGAGTCACCTTGAAATCATCGGCTCCCTTGTCGGGATGCTGAATAAAGGGGCCAAAGGCGCATTGGCTGAGGGGACGGAAAATGAAGCAGAACTGTACCGATCCTTAACGGCAAATGGGAATGACAGCCATATCACCTCGCTGCTGTATGGCGGCGGTCCGGCCCTCACTAACTCCGCCGGTGTGCCCTGGACTGCGGCGTATATCGATACGATTGGCGAAGTGACAGCCGATTTACGCTCCAATATCGCGGCTGAAGCACGCGCTAAAATCATCTACGAACGCCTGATCAACGTAACGGACGATCCCGGTGTTAAGGATGCACTGGCATTTTTGATGACGCGCGAAGCGGCACACCAGCTCTCCTTTGAAAAGGCGCTCTACTCTATTCGTAATAATTTTCCGCCGGGCAAATTGCCGCCGGTCGAGCAATACACGAATGTGTATTACAACATGTCGCAAGGCGACGATCCGCGTGGAAGCTGGAACAGCGATGACTATTTCGATTATGTTGCCGATCCGCAGCCTGCCGTGGATGGCGGAGATGGCCTGGCGACCGTCAAACTGACCAAAGAGCAACAGGCGATGGTCAAAGCCATGGCGAAAAGGACCCAGTCCGATTCGAACGCAGACCCATTAACCGGCGCTGAGCTGGGTGATGGCGAACCAAAGGACAAAGCATAAGCAGATATAGCGATAAAACCGTGTGTGTCATGTCCCTGTTGACCCCGTAAATACGGGGTCTTTTTTTAGGCCAATCAGAAACGGTAACCGGCAGAGAACATAAATACCCACGGGTCGAGGCGGATATCGTCGTGCTGCTTAACGCCGCCGAGTTTGTAGTCTGCGGTGGTATCGATATCCATGTACCAGACTGACATGTTAATCAACCAGTCACGGTTGATCAGATAGTCCATACCGACCTGACCTGCTGCCCCCCAGGAGTCTTTAAGACTCAAATCGGAAACGCCGGTCTCTTCGCCATTCTTATTAACATCAGTATTAAAGAAGGTCGTGTAATTAAGACCAACCCCAACATAAGGACGCAGTTTGCTGCTGGAATCACCGAAATACCACTGCGCCATCAGGGTTGGCGGCAGGTGATGAACGGTGGCGATATCACCGGTCGCCTGCGTGCCTACTTTATGGCGGAATGGCGTTGCCGCCAGCAGTTCAACACCGATGTTATCGGTCGCCATATAAGTGAATGTCAAACCTAACTGCGTGTTGTTACTGACATTAAAGCCGCCTAAATGGCCTAACGTTCCATCCGCACCTTCCGTCGGTCTTACCGTCGCCGAACCGGCACGAATAAAGAACTCGCCAGCTTCATGCGCGTAAACGCTGCCAGAGAGAAGTGTACATACTGCCAACGCCGCCACTGTTAATTTTTTCATATCCGCTCCATCGTTATGGTTATAAATACGTTACAAATATACCTACATTGGAGTAATAAGTGATCTCTCCAGGCTCACATTCGACTATCAAATTCAATGTTTGTTGATCCAGATTAAAGTAGAAGTGGTATTGAAAATACAATTATTGGAATCAGATCAATTTTTAATATTTCTATGATGAATGCATTTCTTGCGTTTTTTGCGTTTGTTAAAACTGACTCCCCGTAGATTTGTTGAGCAAATTACTCTGGCTTTACAAAGATATGCTTTTCCATACACCCCTTGATGCTGCCACTGCGCAGTTATCCAGGGTACAATTGCATGCTTAACAACACCTGCAGAACTCAAGGAGAGTGCATGTCTATCACGGCGAAATCTGTATACCGTGACACCGGGAATTTTTTCCGTAATCAATTTTTAACCATCCTGCTGATCTCGCTGCTGTGCGCGTTCATCACGGTGGTATTAGGGCATGCCTTCTCACCCAGCGATGCGCAGATTGCGCAACTGAGTGAAGGGGATCATCTTGAAGGAAGCGTAGGCTTGTTCGAACTGGTGCAAAACATGACGCCGGAGCAGCAGCAGATCCTGTTGCGCGCCTCGGCAGCGTCTACCTTTTCAGGACTGATTGGTAATGCCGTCCTGGCCGGTGGCGTTCTGCTAATGATTCAGTTAATTTCAGCCGGTCATCGCGTCAGCGCCCTGCGCGCGATCGGTGCCAGTGCGCCGATCCTGCCGCGTCTGTTCATCCTGATTTTACTGACGACCCTGCTGGTACAGCTCGGGATTATGCTGGTCGTGGTACCAGGCATCCTGTTGGCTATCCTGCTGGCGCTTGCGCCGATTATGCTGGTTCAGGATAAAATGGGTGTATTCGCCGCAATGCGCAACAGTATGCGTCTGGCGTGGTCTAATATGCGACTGGTCGCCCCGGCGGTGATGGGCTGGCTGCTGGCAAAAACGCTACTGTTGCTGTTTGCCTCCAGCTTTGCTGCGCTTGACCCTAACGTTGGCGCCGTTATCGCGAATACGTTGAGCAATCTGATCTCCGCCATATTGCTCATCTACCTGTTCCGTCTGTATATGTTGATTCGCCAATAACCCTGTCTGCGTCGCCGGCAGTAATGCCCGACGCGTTTGATTACGGAATCGAAGAATGAAGCAGTTTCTTGATTTTTTACCGCTGGTTGTCTTCTTTGTTTTTTACAAAGTGTACGACATCTATGCGGCCACCTCGGCGCTCATTGTCGCAACGGCAATCGTGCTCATCTACAGCTGGGTTCGCTATCGCAAAGTTGAAAAAATGGCGCTGATCACTTTTGTTCTGGTGGCCGTGTTCGGCGGGTTAACCCTCTTCTTCCATAATGATGAGTTTATTAAATGGAAAGTGACGGTGATTTACGGCCTGTTTGCCGGTGCGCTTCTGGTTAGCCAGTGGATCATGAAAAAGCCGCTGATCCAGCGCATGCTGGGTAAAGAACTGACGCTACCACAGCCGGTCTGGTCTAAGCTCAACCTCGCGTGGGCCATCTTCTTTATTCTGTGTGGGCTTGCCAATATCTACATCGCCTTCTGGCTACCGCAAAATATCTGGGTGAACTTTAAGGTATTCGGCCTCACCGCCTTGACGCTGATCTTTACCCTGTTGAGTGGTGTTTATATCTATCGCCATCTCCCGCAAGAAGACAAATCGTAAATGCTCATCCAACCAGGCCCATGGGCCTGGTTTTGCTTTCTGCACAATCCCTGCCGTACTCGCCCTAAATTGCCTGAATCGTGAAGATATTATGGAGATTGCCTTCACAACATTGAAATGAGAATAATTATCATTGATATTCCGTATCGAATTTTTACAATTGGGATGTCAGTTGATGAATACGATAACAAAAATTTCTCCACGCCCTCTGGCGCTTTTGATTGCCACAGCATTAAGCGGAAATGCATTCGCCGCAGACGACGTTCTGAACGACGGTGAAACGATGGTCGTCCAGGCCACCGCCGAAGAAGCTCTCAAGCAACAACCCGGTGTTTCTATTATCACCGCCAAAGACATTGAAAAATCCCCACCGGTCAACGACCTCTCCAATATTATTCGCACCATGCCCGGTGTGAACCTGACGGGCAACAGCGCCAGCGGCAGTCGGGGAAATAACCGTCAGATTGATATTCGCGGCATGGGTCCGGAAAACACGCTGATCCTGATTGACGGCGTGCCGGTCACCTCGCGAAACTCGGTGCGCTATAGCTGGCGCGGGGAGCGTGATACCCGTGGTGACACAAACTGGGTACCGGCAGAGATGGTCGAGCGTATTGAGGTGCTGCGTGGCCCGGCAGCGGCACGTTACGGTTCCGGCGCGGCGGGTGGCGTCGTAAATATCATCACTAAACGGCCAACGAACGACTGGCATGGCTCGCTGTCTCTTTATACCAACCAGCCCGAGAACAGCAAAGAAGGTGCCACCAGGCGAGCGAACGTCAATCTGAGCGGCCCGCTCATTGACGATGTTCTCACCATGCGTTTGTATGGCAACATCAACAAAACTGACGCCGATGCGGCGGATATCAATACCCGGCAAAATGGATCCTATGCCGCAGGGCGCGAAGGGGTGCGCAATAAAGACATCAACGCCCTGCTCTCCTGGAAACTGACGCCACAGCAAATTGTCGATTTTGACTATAGCTACAGCCGCCAGGGCAATATTTATGCCGGAGATACTCAGTACAGCAACAGTAACGTCAGTCCCAACGACCTGGTCAGCTCGCTCTATGGTGATGAAACCAACCGTATGTATCGGCAGACCTGGGGCTTAACGCATAACGGTATCTGGGACTGGGGACAATCAAAATTCGGCGTTTATTATGAAAAAACCAATAACACCCGGATGCAGGAGGGCTCGACCGGTAAAGTCGAGGGGATGATCAATAATACCGACTACGCAACCAGCCGCCTGGAATCCTATCGTTCTTCCGGTGAACTCAACATTCCGCTTTTCTGGCTGGTAGATCAAACTCTTACGCTGGGTGCGGAATGGAACCGCGACGAACTCAACGATCCGGCGTCTATGCAGGCCACCAGCGCATCCGGTGTGCAGATTGGCACTGTCTCCGGTGACGCATCCAGTCGCAGCACCAAAAATAGCGCCACGCTTACCGGTATTTATCTTGAAGATAATATTGAGGCGCGGCCTGGCACGGATATTATTCCGGGGATACGTTTTGACTATCACGATGAATTTGGTAGCAACTGGAGCCCCAGTCTGAATATGTCGCAGGAACTGGGCGATCTGTTGAAGCTGAAAGCCGGGATTGCCCGCGTTTTTAAAGCGCCTAACCTGTATCAGTCCAGCGAGGGATATTTGCTCTCAACGCGTGGCAATGGCTGCCCGAATACGATCGCCACCGGAAGTTGTTATCTGCTGGGTAATCCGGATCTGGACCCGGAAATCAGTATTAACAAAGAGATCGGTCTGGAATTTAATTACGCGGGATGGGATGCGGGAATCACATGGTTCCGTAATGACTATAAGAATAAAATCGTCGCCGGGACCGATATTATCGGTTACGCCTCCAACGGGAATAACATCCTGCAATGGGAAAATGGTGGCAAAGCGATTGTCGAAGGTCTGGAAGGTAACGTGGTGATCCCGCTGGTGCCGGAAACGTTAAGCTGGCGCACAAACGCGACGTATATGATCAAATCCGAGAACAAGGACACCGGTAACCCGCTCTCCGTGATCCCGAAATACACCATTAATACCCTGCTCGACTGGCAGGTGAACGACAAGCTTTCCACGCAGCTACAGTGGACGCAGTACGGTCGACAAAAACCGCGCGAGTATGCTGAAACGCGCAACGAAACGGGTGCCATGTCGGATAAGGAGATGGGTGCCTACGCGGTTATCGGACTCGGCGCTAATTACCAGATGACGAAAAACCTGCGCCTGAATGCCGGGATCAGTAACCTCTTCGACAAGCGGATCTATCGTGAAAACGATGGTGCCTCAACCTACAACGAACCCGGACGCGCTTACTATGCGGGCGTAACGATGTCATTCTAATCACCCAAACGCCCGTCTCGCGGGCGTTTCCCCTCTGTTCTCCATGCTAAAATCATAGTAGCATCGCGCCTGAAATTTTTTTCTACAGTCGGTTTTACAATGACAACAACAACTCACGCCCCGCAGGGCGAACTGGTTTTACGCACACTGGCTATGCCTGCCGATACCAATGCCAACGGTGATATTTTTGGCGGCTGGCTGATGTCGCAGATGGATATTGGCGGTGCTATTCAGGCCAAAGAGATTGCCCATGGTCGCGTGGTGACCGTCCGCGTGGAAGGAATGAGCTTTCTGCGTCCGGTTGCCGTCGGCGATGTGGTATGTTGCTACGCCCGTTGTGTGAAGCGCGGAACCACTTCCGTCAGCATCAATATTGAAGTCTGGGTCAAGAAAGTGGCGTCAGAGCCAATTGGCCAGCGCTACAAAGCGACAGAGGCACTGTTTATCTACGTCGCGGTAGATCCAGACGGTAAACCCCGCCCGCTACCGGTAGAATAAATACAAAAAAGCCTCCATTACGGAGGCTTTTACGTTATCACCAGATGATCATTCGATTTGCGTGGTGCCGTTCAGACGGAAGACGATATTCACGACCAGCCCTGAACCCGGTTTACCGGCTTCATAGCGCCATCTGCGCATCGCATTCTTCACTTCACGTTCAAACATGTTAGCCGGTTGCGCTGACACGATTTGTACGTTGTCCACCCGGCCATCGGACGTAACATCAAACTTCACTTTTACCCGCCCCTCAATGCGTAATGCCTGAGCGCGCGCAGGATACTGCGGCTGGTTACGCGTTAACGCACGTGGACCTGCCGGAACGCTCACTGTCGGCTTGCTGGTTGCCGGCGCAGTGCTGGTGGCCGGACGCGAAGGCGCGGTATTCTCAAACGGCGACGCCGGACGCGGCTCGGCAGGTTTGACATCACGCTTCGGCTGCTCCTGTACCTTTTTCACCGGTTTCGGTTTGGGCTTAGGTTTAGGCTTCGGTTTCTCGATAACAACCGGCGCCTCTTTGGGCGGTTCGGGAATCGGTTCCGGCTCAGGTTCAGGCTCGACAACCGGTTCCGGCGGCGGCTGGACAGCCTGCGGCGGTTCCAGGTCGGCTGGCGAAACCATCGTTACGGAGATGGGCTGCGCAGGGGCAGGCAATTCAATAACCTGATGTACCGAGGTATACAAGAGTCCCGCCACTAAAGCGCCATGAATGCCGACAGAAAGTAGCGTCGGCCAGGGAAAGCGACGAGGTAAATCAAGGGTCATTGAAGTCATAATCGTTTCAGTTGAAAAACCAGGCCCCAATTTTAAATGCAAATAGCAATCATATTCAATAAGCCATCGCCATAAGCGCCATTTTTCTCCTAAAAATTCCCTGACAATTGTACGGCCTTAACAAGGCTGTCATCTTTGCGTTGCAGTAAAGAGGCCTTTCAAATAACGTATTTAGCACTTTTACCGAACAAGGAGCCCTATCCGTGCTTTATGTCATCTACGCGCAAGATAACCCGAATTCACTTGAAAAGCGTCTTTCCGTCCGCCCCGCGCATCTGGCACGACTACAGTTGCTTCACGACGAAGGACGTCTCCTGACTGCAGGCCCCATGCCAGCGGTAGATAGTAACGATCCCGGTGCGGCAGGTTTTACCGGCTCCACGGTGATTGTTGAATTTGACTCACTGGAAGAGGCGCAATCCTGGGCCGAGGCTGACCCGTATGTTGCCGCCGGGGTTTACGCGCAGGTTTCAGTGAAACCCTTTAAGAAGACGTTCTGAAAGACGTGTTCATTGGGCACCGCATGCGGTGCCCTGTTCACTCAGAGGCTATGGATCGCAAACAGCAGCGAATTACGTTGCTGATTCAGGACACATTTTCTGATTGAGTGGATCCGCATATTCCGACGCGACTGTCCTTCAAGCCAACGCGCTTTACGGCGACTGGCCTGACGCAGCATCCGCCAGCGTCCCACTTCCGTTCTACTCCGCTTCATGATACCTACTCTTACAGTGCAAGAATGGGCATTATACCCCCCACAGACAGGCAGGCTAGCGCTTTTGCCGTGTTTTTATTTGCCAGATTTATCATGACGCGTAAACTCATAACAATACGCTTTCAAAAGGATTTTTAATCTATGACAACCTTCTACACGGTGGTGAGTTGGCTGGTCATTCTGGGCTACTGGGTGCTCATTGCCGGTGTAACATTACGTATTTTAATGAAACGTCGCGCGGTTCCTTCTGCGATGGCCTGGCTGCTAATCATTTATATTCTGCCGTTGGTCGGAATTATTGCTTATTTATCCTTCGGGGAACTGCATCTGGGCAAGCGTCGGGCAGAACGCGCTCGCGCAATGTGGCCATCCACCGCAAAGTGGCTGAACGATCTCAAAGCCTGCAAACATATCTTTGCCGAAGAGAACAGCAGCGTCGCCGCTTCGCTGTTCAAACTCTGTGAGCGTCGCCAGGGCATCGCGGGGGTTAAAGGCAACCAACTCCAGCTGCTCACCGATTCTGACGACGTGATGCAGGCGCTGATCCGCGATATTCAGTTGGCACGACATAACATCGAAATGGTGTTCTATATCTGGCAACCTGGCGGTATGGCGGATCAGGTGGCGGAATCCCTGATGGCTGCCGCACGACGCGGGATCCATTGCCGACTCATGCTGGACTCTGCCGGTAGCGTCGCTTTCTTCCGCAGCCCCTGGGCGGCGATGATGCGCAACGCCGGTATCGAAGTGGTCGAAGCGCTGAAGGTTAACCTGTTCCGTGTGTTCCTGCGCCGCATGGACCTGCGTCAGCACCGCAAAATGGTGATGATTGATAACTATATTGCTTATACCGGTAGTATGAATATGGTGGATCCGCGCTTTTTCAAACAGGATGCGGGCGTCGGTCAGTGGGTGGATCTGATGGCGCGGATGGAAGGTCCGGTGGCAACCGCAATGGGCATCGTCTATTCCTGCGACTGGGAGATTGAAACCGGCAAACGCATTCTGCCTCCGCCGCCGGACGTCAACATAATGCCGTTCGAAGAGGCCAGCGGACACACAATTCATACCATCGCTTCCGGCCCAGGCTTTCCGGAAGATCTGATACACCAGGCGCTGCTGACGGCGGCTTACTCGGCGCGTGAGTATTTAATTATGACCACCCCCTACTTCGTGCCGAGCGACGATTTGCTGCATGCCATCTGTACAGCGGCGCAGCGCGGTGTGGACGTCAGTATTATTCTGCCACGCAAGAACGATTCACTCCTGGTTGGCTGGGCCAGCCGCGCCTTCTTTACCGAGCTGTTAGCGGCCGGGGTGAAAATTTATCAGTTCGAAGGCGGTCTGTTGCATACCAAGAGCGTACTGGTCGATGGTGAACTCAGTCTGGTCGGGACCGTGAATCTGGATATGCGCAGTCTGTGGCTGAATTTTGAGATCACGCTGGTGATTGATGACGTCGGATTCGGCGGCGATCTGGCGGCTGTGCAGGACGATTATATCTCCCGTTCTCGCCTGCTGGACGCGAATTTGTGGCTAAAACGCCCGCTCTGGCAGCGGATCACCGAGCGACTGTTTTACTTCTTCAGTCCGTTGCTGTAAAACGTGCCCAAGAGACGGTAAACAGGTAGTCACTATGGATATGGATCTGAACAATCGCCTGACTGAAGACGAAACGCTTGAGCAGGCTTACGATATTTTTCTCGAACTGGCGGCCGATAACCTCGACCCGGCGGACATTATTCTGTTCAACCTGCAGTTTGAGGAGCGCGGCGGCGCAGAGTTATTTGATCCGTCAGAAGACTGGCAGGATCACGTGGATTATGACCTGAACCCGGACTTCTTTGCCGAAGTGGTGATTGGTCTGGCAGACAGTGAAGACGGCGAGATCAACGATATTTTTGCCCGCGTGTTGCTGTGTCGCGAAAAAAATCACAAGCTCTGCCATATTCTCTGGCGCGAATAATCAAAGACAAGAGCCGCAATCGCGGCTCTTTTTACTTAGTCCGGCAATTTACTGCCGCAGTGGTTACAAAATTTCGCGCTATGCTCATGCTGGCTCTGCTGGCACTGTGGGCACTGGCGCTGTTGATTCCGCCTTTGAAACGCCATGCTCATATGCGTGGTGATCAACCCAGTAGGAATGGCAATCACTGAATAGCCAATCAAAATCAGGACTGATGCCACAATCCGCCCCAATGGCGTATGTGGCGAAATATCGCCATACCCAACCGTCGTGACGGTCACAATCGCCCAGTAGACCGACGCATTCAGCGTGGTGAATCCATATTCCGGTCCTTCGATGAGATACATCAGCGTGCCGAAAATAATCATCAAAATGCCGATAAACGAATAAAACAGAATCAGTTGATGCCGGGCACTCATAATCGCCCGCCAGAATACCCGTAATGAAGGCATAAAACGCAACAACTTAAGGATCCTCAGGATACGAATAGCCCGCATAGCCCGCCAGGCAAAAACGTAATTGAGGCTGATTTCCGGCCACAGCCACATCACATACAACGGCAGAATAGTCGCTAAATCAATTAAGCCCCAGAAGCTGAAGACATATTTCGCCGGATTCGGCCAGCTCACTAAACGCAGCAAATATTCCAGCGTAAAGACCAGCGTGATGATGAGTTCAAGCCAGACAAAAATATGCCACTCATCAAGCGTCAGGTGATATTGCGTGCCAAGGCCCGATTCAATAAAAATAACCAGCACGCTCAACAGCGCGAACAGAGCACATAACCCCTCGCCCCGTCGCCCTGAGCGGGTGTTCAGATCGAACAAGCGGTGATAAATCTGCCTGCGAAGCGATGACAAGGAAAACGACACGATAACCTCTGCGAAAAGAAGGGCTGACAGTTTGTCAGCCCTTGCGATTATAGCGGGTCTACTTTAAGGCAGGAAACCGCATGCCGGAAACTGCCTTCCAGTACCGGACGCGTTTTCGCACACTCCGGGCCGGCTATCGGACAACGGGTACGGAATACACAGCCTGACGGCGGGTTAATCGGTGACGGCAATTCCCCTTCCAGTAGCTGAATCGTCTTGTTCTTTTCCAGATCGGGATCGGGAATCGGTACCGCCGACATCAGCGCTTTAGTGTAGGGATGCAGTGGGTTGTGATAGACCTCGTCATAGGTCCCCAGTTCCACGGCATGACCCAGATACATCACCAGCACGCGATCAGAGATATGTTTTACGACCGCCAGGTCATGGGCGATGAAGATCAGCGACAGCCCCATTTCCCGCTGAAGCTGCTGCAAGAGGTTGACGACCTGCGCCTGAATTGACACGTCCAACGCGGAGACCGGCTCATCGCAGATGATCAGCTTCGGCTCCAGAATCAACGCCCGGGCAATCCCGATACGCTGGCACTGACCGCCCGAAAACTCATGCGGATAGCGGTTAATCAGGTTTGGCAGTAAGCCCACCTTCATCATCATCGCTTTCACCCGATCGCGCACTTCCTGACGCGGTAATTTCGGATGATAGGTCCGCAGCGGTTCAGCGATGATTTCACCAATGGTCATGCGAGGGTTCAGCGATGCCAGCGGATCCTGGAAAATCATCTGAATATCACTGCGAACGTCCCGCCATTCATCGGGGTTCATCCCCAGCAGGTCTTTACCCAACCATGCCACCCGACCATCGGTCGCTTTTACCAGCCCGATAATGGCCCGGGCAAAGGTCGACTTCCCGCAGCCGGATTCGCCAACGACCCCCAGCGTCTCTCCTTCATACAGCCGCAGCGTCACGCCATCGACTGCCTTCAGCGTTTTTGAGGGCTGCCAGAACCACTGCTTGCCATCTTTAATATCGAAATGCACCTTCAGATCGGCGATTTCCAGGAGGACTTTACGTTTTTCATCTACAGCGTTCATGCCAGATCCTCCACCGGTTTAAAGCAGGCACGCAGGCGTCCCGGACTGAATTCCTCCAGCGGCGGAGTGGTGCTACAAATCTCCATCGCATGCGGACAGCGCGGCTGGAACGGACAGCCTTTCGGCAGACGCAGTAAGTTGGGCGGGTTCCCCGGAATCGTCAGCATCTCGTCACCTTCGCCATCCAGACGCGGTACCGCATTGAGAAGACCTATCGAATAAGGATGAACGGGCTGATAAAAGACATCGCGGGCATTACCGTATTCCATCGTCCGACCGGCATACATCACCAGCACTTTGTCGCAGATCCCGGCCACCACCCCAAGATCGTGGGTAATCATGATGATGGCGGTGTTGAATTCACGCTTCAGTTCATTGAGAAGCGTCATGATTTGCGCCTGCACGGTAACATCCAGGGCGGTCGTCGGTTCGTCGGCAATCAGTAACTTCGGCCGGCACAGCAGCGCCATTGCGATCATCACGCGCTGACGCATACCGCCGGAAAATTCATGCGGGAACATTTTCATCCGCTTACGCGCTTCCGGCATTTTGACCGCATCCAGCATTCTGACCGACTCTTCAAACGCCTCCGCTTTGCTCATGCTTTTATGCAGCATCAGCACTTCCATCAGTTGCTCCCCGACACGCATGTAGGGATTCAGCGAGGTCATCGGGTCCTGAAAAATCATCGAGATTTGCTCGGCGCGCAGCTTATTCAGTTCGTGCTCCGGCAGATTGAGGATCTCGCGGCCGCTAAACGTCGCCGAACCGCCTATCCGACCATTCGCGGCCAGCAGCCCCATCAACGCAAACGCGGTCTGTGATTTACCTGAACCGGACTCACCGACGATGCCGAGGGTTTCTCCGGCGCGCAGCGTAAAGTTCAAATCATTCACCGCGGTGACATCACCGTCCGGGGTACTGAACGTCACACGAAGATCTTTTACGTCCAGCAGTGCGTTAGCCCTTTGCTGCGCGAACGGCACGCCTGCAGTTTCAATTACGCTCATGGCTGCACTCCTTAACGGTCTTTCGGGTCGAGGGCATCACGCAAGCCATCGCCAATAAAGTTAAAACAGAACAACGTCACCACCAGAAAAGCGGCCGGGAACAGCAGTAGCCACGGCGACACTTCCATCGAGTTGGCGCCATCGCTTAGCAACGCGCCCCAACTGCTCAGCGGCTCCTGCGTCCCCAGCCCCAGGAAGCTGAGGAACGATTCGAACAGGATCATGCTTGGCACCAGCAAGGAGGCGTACACCACCACCACGCCCAGCACGTTAGGCACAATATGACGCAGGACGATGTTACCGGTCGACACGCCGCCCACCTGCGCGGCTTCAATAAATTCTTTCCGCTTCAGGCTCAGGGTTTGCCCGCGCACAATACGCGCCATATCCAGCCAGGAAACCATCCCGATCGCCACAAAAATCAGCAGAATATTTTGCCCGAAGAAGGTGACCAGCAGGATAACGAAGAACATAAACGGGAAGGAGTTGAGGATTTCCAGCAGGCGCATCATCACCGAGTCGATTTTGCCGCCCAGATAGCCTGAAAGCGAGCCGTACAGCGTCCCCACGACCACCGCAACGAGCGCGGCCGCGATGCCGACCATCAGCGAGATCCGCCCGCCAATCGCCACGCGCACCAGCAGGTCGCGTCCAGAGGAGTCGGTACCAAAATAGTGACCAGACTCGCTATCCGGCGCGCTGGACATCATGCCCCAGTCGGTATCGAAGTAGGTGAACTGCGACAGCATCGGTGCAAGCGTCACGAACAGCGCAATCATCACCAACACGATCAGACTGGCAACCGCAGCGCGGTTATGCATAAAACGACGGCGAGCATCCTGCCACAGGCTGCGCCCCTCGACCTCCAGCTTCTCACTGAAATTCTCCAGCGCTTCGCTGTTTTTCTTACCTAACATCATCGCGAGCTCCAGTATCAGTATCGAATTTTCGGGTCGATGACGGCATAGAGCACGTCAACAATCGCATTAAAGACAATGGTCAATGTCCCCACGAGGATCGTCAGACTGAGAACCAGCGAGTAATCGCGGTTCAGCGCGCCGTTAACAAACAGCTGACCAATCCCCGGCAAACCATAGATTGTCTCAATGACCATTGAACCTGTGATAATCCCGACAAATGCCGGTCCCATATAGGAGAGCACCGGGAGTAACGCCGGTTTCAACGCATGGCGGAAAATAATACGGCGCATCGGCAGCCCTTTCGCTCGCGCGGTGCGAATGAAGTTTGAGTGCAGCACTTCAATCATTGAGCCACGGGTGATACGCGCAATACTGGCAATATAGGCCAGTGATAACGCCACCATCGGCAGGATCATAAATTTCAGCGCCCCGCCATTCCAGCCGCCACCCGGCAGCCATTTGAGGGTGATCGCAAATATCATGACCAGCAGAGGCGCGACCACAAAGCTCGGTATGACCACCCCGGTCATCGCCACCCCCATGACCGCATAGTCCCATCGCGTGTTTTGCTTCAACGCGGCAATTACGCCAGCGCTCACCCCGAGGATCACGGCCAGAAAAAAGGCGGCAAGGCCCAGTTTCGCCGATACCGGAAAACTCGAAGCGACCAGGTCGTTAACCGTATAATCTTTGTATTTAAAAGAAGGACCGAAATCACCGTGCGCCAGTTGCTTCAGATAGCTGAAATACTGGGTCATGATAGGGTCGTTAAGATGGTATTTCGCTTCAATGTTTGCCAGAACTTCTGCCGGCAGCGCGCGTTCGCCGGTGAAGGGGCTTCCCGGCGCAAGACGCATCATAAAGAACGAAATGGTAATAAGAATAAACAGCGTCGGAATTGCTTCCAGACAGCGGCGTAGAATAAATTTCAACATTGCCCGTACCTTCTGGCGTGTGCCTTTACACCTCTTCACGCAGAACCGCTAATGAGAGGTGTTGAGAGTCGACGAAAAAAGACACTGTGGGGCAACGTCTGCTGCCCCACCCTTTGCCATTAATGCTTGATAATATACAAATCTTTGACGTGGATATTATCCATCGGGTCTTTACCGGTATAACCACCCACCCACGGTTTCACCAGACGGGCGTTGACGTAGTAGAACACCGGCACAATCACAGAATCTTTATCAAGCTGCTGCTCGGCTTTGCCGTAAAGCTCAGTACGCTGCTCTTCATTCGTTGCTTTCAGCGCATCGGCAAGGATCTTGTCAAACGCCGGGCTCTTATAATGCGTCGTGTTGTTTGAGCTGTCAGACAACACCATGTTCAGGAAGGAAGTCGGTTCGTTGTAATCCGCACACCAGGCCGCACGGGAAACATCATAGTTGCCCTGATGACGCGTATCGAGGAAGGTTTTCCATTCCTGGTTTTCCAGCTTGACGTTCACACCTAAGTTTTTCTTCCAGATGGACGCCGCGGCGATAGCCAGTTTCTTGTGCAGATCGGACGTGTTATACAGCAGGTTGAAGGTCAACGGTTTATCAGCGGTATATCCGGCTTCGGCCAGTAATTTTTTCGCTTCTTCGTTACGTTTTTCCTGCGTCCAGCCAAACCATTCTGGTTCAGCCAGTTTTGCGCCGTCAGTATACGGAGGCGTGAAGCTGTATGCCGGCAGGTCGCCCTGGTTTTTCACTTTATTAACGATAATATCGCGGTCCAGCGCCAGCTTAAGCGCGGTACGCACGCGGACATCCGTAAACGGTGCTTTCTGGTTATTGATTTCGTAATAGTAGGTGCACAGATACGGGTCAACGTGAACTTCGTTCGGGATCTCTTTTTTCAGTTTCTGGAACAGTTCAATCGGCATGTTGTTATAGGTCATGTCGATTTCACCGCTGCGGTAACGGTTAACGTCTGTCACCTCTGATGCGATCGGCAGGTACGTCACCTGATTAATGACCGTTTTGGCGTTGTCCCAGTAATTAGGATTGCGCTCGAGCACGATATGCTCGTTAACCACCCAGTCTTTCAGCTTATACGCACCGTTGGTGATGATATTGGCTGGCTGAGTCCACTTCTCACCGTATTTTTCAACGGCGGCTTTAGGAACCGGGGAAACGGATGAGTGCACCAGCAGTTTGTAGAAATAAGGTACAGGCTCGCTGAGGGTCACTTCAAAGGTATTATCATCAATGGCTTTAACGCCAAGATCGGTTGGCGGCTTCTTGCCGGCAACGATGTCATCAATATTGACAATATGCCCATACTGCAGATAACTGGCGTACGGGGATGCGGTATTCGGATTCGCCAGACGCTGCCAGCTGTAAACAAAATCGTGGGCCGTCACCGGTGAGCCATCGGACCATTTTGCGTCTTTGCGCAGATGGAATGTCCAGACTTTAAAATCTTTATTTTCCCATTTCTCAGCCACGCCCGGAGACGGTTTACCGTCGACGTCACTGATGATTAAACCTTCAAACAGATCGCGGCTGATATTGGATTCCGGCACCCCTTCGATTTTATGCGGATCGAGAGACTGAACTTCCGAACCATTATTTCGCACCAGCGTCTGCTTTTCCGCCAGTTGCACACCTGCGGGGACGACGGCAGCTGTCGCGACATTTCCGGCGATGAGCGCAGTTAAAATTCCTGCCGCCACTAAACTTTTCTTCGTGTTGGTCATTGTGTTTGTACTCCCTCATTATAATTACTGGTTTTATCACCAGCCTGTTAATCCCGTCAGGGATCTCTGATCAGCTTCGGAGACTTTCAGCTGCCAGGTCGTTTACTGCCTGCTATCACCGACTTTATTTATTCTGGCGATTCGTTTGATCACCTTACGTCGATTCGTTATGCACCTCCCCTGTCAGGGGGCGCATGAATAGTGGCCAGACTGCTTAGTTGATATTTATTCTCATCAACAAGCAATCCGCTGCAATATGAACTGTCGGAAAGTAACAAAAGCATTTATTAACCGCCAATACAATTTACAGATTTGTTAAGCAATTCTCTTTTAGAGAAAAAATTGCGTTCCGGCGGAACGTTCCGAAACAAGCAAAATAACAACAATCGCTTAGCAATCAATTAATTATTGATACCCCATTCGTCTGAGACCCTTGATCTCTGCAAAAGGCGTATAAATATACAAAAATTTAACAATTGGTTATTTTTTAGCACATTCATCTGCGAGTTCATTGAATTAACTAATATCATCTCAATTATCCTTCAGCAAGCCCCGGATTGTGATGTGAGCAAAATAACAATGCAGAGCCTCGCAAAGGGATTAAAAAGACTGTTAAATCAAGGGACTTAATACCGACAGAGGCATCAGTGATTCCCGGTAGGCGGGACTGAAAGTAAGAAAGGTGACGAGACGGGATGATAAAAAAGACGGAGCCGTGAACAGCTCCGTGGGATATTTCATCTGAAAGCGAATTAGCTTAAAAGTCCTGGAAATATGGCCTTAATACCGGTGACAATAAACTCGATGCCCAGCGCCATTAAGAGTAGCCCCATAATTCGGGTAATCACGTTAATACCCGTTTGGCCCAGAACACGCACCAACCACGGTGCCATGCGGAAGAGTCCCCAACAGCACAGGGCAAAAAGCGCAATCGCCACAAAGAAGCCAAGCAGGTACATCACACTGTGATAACGCGTTCCCCACACAATGGTTGAACTGATCGCGCCGGGGCCTGCCATTAGCGGCAGCGCCAGGGGAACCACACCTACACTTTCACGGATCGCCGTTTCTGATTTTTCCTGCTTGTTCTGCTTATCCTCACCCAGTTTGCCGCTAATCATCGACATCGCAATGGTGACCACAAGGATCCCGCCGGCGATACGAAACGAATCAATTGAGATACCGAACAGTTGCAGAATGCCGTCGCCGAGGAATAGCGAGGTCCACAGAATGATCGCAACGGACAGGTTAGCAGTGAGGTTCGTTTTGTTGCGCGCCGCCGCTGTCTGGTAGCTGGTCATACTGATGAAGACAGGAATAATCCCAACCGGGTTCACTAACGCGAACAACCCGATGAAAAATTTAAAATAAACAGGAAAATCAAACAGCGTTTGGATCACGGTTAGCTCCGAAGCGTTAGCCGTATAAAGTAAGTTAAAATAACCGAGTAAAAACCGTGCTGAAGATACGCCTTTTCACAGCACATTTCACCAGGGCAAACGTAAAATTGCTACCATTCCTGAGTGTTACTAATATGTTTTAATTATGATAATTTGAGACCCATTCACCACTACAATTACACAACACTTAGCGTTTAGGGCTAAAACGGCCTGCTGAAAGGTGTCAGCTTTGCTAAATCTTGATCCAGATCACGTAATCGCTACTCAGAAGTGAGTAACCTTGCTTACGCCACCTGGAAGTAACGCGTTAGAGTTAGATGACGCTGACGCATAAGCTCTTTTAGTAAATCAGAGCAAACTGAACGTTAAGTAACCAATTGATTTTCTGGCTGTTATACAAACTAACGCCCGCTGTCTATACTCACGTATCGAGCAGATGATTTACTAAAAAAGTTTAACATTATCAGGAGAGCATTATGGCTG